>Ga0315336_1000172_pt1 | contig 264267 bp, 243 predicted proteins | sample ASW5metaG_FD_204512 | JGI IMG/M metagenome (GOLD analysis project Ga0315336, IMG submission 204512) | Ammonia-oxidizing marine archaeal communities from Monterey Bay, California, United States - ASW #5 | ecosystem: Environmental > Aquatic > Marine > Intertidal zone | place: USA: California... | reverse complement strand
GTCGTTGTCGGCACTGCGCTGGTGGAGCGGGTGACGGCCAGGCTCGGCGGCAGCAGCGGCGGACGCGCCACGGTTTCGGCCAGCGTGCTGGCGGCGGCCGAGGCCCTGGCGACGGCGGTAAGGGGTACAGAGAGGCAAACCGTGAAGGGCACGGAGAAAGACTAGGCAAATGAGCTGGCTCACCAATTTCGTTCGGCCGCGCATCCGAAAGCTGGTCACCCGCGAGGTTCCCGACAACCTCTGGGTCAAATGTCCGGCCTGCGAGCAGATGATATTTCATCGCGAGTTGGTCGCGAACCTGCTGGTCTGCCCGCATTGCAACCATCACATGCGCCTCGGCGTGAATGAACGCCTGGAAACCCTGTTCGACGAGGGCGCCTACCAGACCATCGAGCTGCCCGGGACGATCGTCGACCCCCTCAAATTCCGCGACCGCAAGCGTTACGCCGAACGCCTGCGCGATGCCCAAGCCGAGAGCGAGCACGACGATGCCATCGTCGTGGCGCATGGCAGGATCGGCGGCATGCCGCTGGTCGTGGCGGCACTCGACTTTTCCTTCATGGCCGGCTCAATGGGGATCGCGGTCGGCGAAGGCTTTATCGCCGCGGCCCGGCTCGCGACGCTTCAGGAAGCGCCGCTTCTGGTGATCCCGGCATCCGGCGGCGCACGCATGCAGGAGGGCATCCTTTCGCTGATGCAGATGCCCCGCACCGTGATCGCCGTGGAGGAGGTACGCGAGGCAGGACTGCCCTATCTGGTCCTGTTGACCGACCCGACGACGGGCGGCGTGTCGGCATCCTTCGCCATGCTGGGCGACGTCGCCATAGCCGAACCGGGCGCTGTGGTCGGCTTTGCCGGACGGCGCGTGATCGAGGAGACTATCCGGGAGAAATTGCCCGAAGACTTTCAGCGTGCGGAGCACCTCTACGACCACGGTATGATCGACATGGTGGTGCCGCGCCACGACATGCGCGATACGCTGATCCGCATCCTCGGGCTGCTGCGCCAGCCTCGGCCGCCGGCCGAAGTGGTGGCATTGCCACGGCCGGACGCAGAAAACGAACTAGTGGATGCGCTCCCGGCCGAGGCCGCATCTGGCGAAGAGGCGGTCACCGGCCCGCCCGCCAAGGACCCGCCCGCCAAAGACCGGGCCAAGGGCAAAGCCGACAGTGGCGAAGACGTCCGCGCTGAAGACTGAGGCGAAAGGCGGCAGCGGCGCGCTGGAGCAGTTCCTTACCCGCGTCCAGGATCTGCATCCCCGGGTCATCGATCTTTCGTTAGACCGGATCGAGCGGCTGCTGGCCGCCCTCGGCCACCCCGAACAGGCGCTGCCGCCGGTGCTTCACATCGCCGGCACAAACGGCAAGGGCTCCACTCTGGCCATCCTGCGCGCGCTCCTGGAGCGCTCCGGTCAGCGCGTCCATCTCTACACCTCACCGCACCTTGTCCGGTTCAACGAGCGCATCGTCGTGGCGGGAGACAAGATAGAAGACGGGGCGCTCATGGCTCTGCTCGAGGAATGCGAGGCTGCCAATGCCGGCGCGCCGATCACATTCTTCGAGTTTACCACGGCGGCGGCCTATCTCGCCTTTGCGCGGGAACCCGCGGATATCCTACTGCTGGAGACGGGGCTCGGAGGGCGGCTCGACGCGACCAACGTCATCGAGCGGCCGGCGCTCAGCGCCATCAGCCCGGTCAGCCTCGACCACCAAGGATTTCTGGGAGACCGACTTGACGGGATCGCACATGAAAAGGCCGGTATTCTTAAGCCCGGCGTGACAGGCGTCATCGCCGCCCAGCCTCCGGCCGCGATGACAGTCATAGAGGCCCAAGCCAAGCGCATTGGCGCCCCTTTGTATGTGCGCGGTGACGGCTGGCAGATCGAAGAACATGGCGAACGCCTGGCGTTTTCCGGTCGGAACGGCGCGCTCAACCTGCCCAAGCCGCCCCTTGCCGGCCGACACCAGATCGACAATGCCGGACTGGCGCTGGCCTGTCTTGATTGCCTGCCGCAATTTCCGACCCGCAGGCGGCTCGCCGAAGACGCCGCAGCCAGCGGCATGGGCGATGTCATTTGGCCGGGCCGGCTGCAGAGGCTCCGGGAGGGGCCCCTGTTCGCGGCCTTGCCCATAGGCGCGGAACTGTGGCTAGACGGTGGACATAACCCCTCGGCCGGCGAGGCCCTGGCGGACTGGGCGGCAAGCGACGACAGCCCGCTCTACCTGATCGCCGCCGTCCTGGATTCGAAAGACGCTGCGGGGTTCCTGAAACCGATTGCGCCGCACGTCAAGGCGCTCCGCGCGATCGCACCGGAGGGGGAGCATGCCTTCATCTCAGCGGAAAAGCTGACGGAAACCGGGCGCTCGCTTGGCATTGCCGGAGGGCCGTCAATGTCGACACGGACCGCCATCGGTGACTTGTTCGGCAATAATCCCGAGGGCGGGCGCTGCCGCGTCCTGATCTGCGGCTCGCTCTATCTCGCCGGCGATATCCTGCGCGAGCATTCATAGTCTGACGCATAAAAACCAGACCCACGAATCCAGACGCACGAAACCCCGCCGGATCGGCGGGGTTTCGCTAAAACTCGAAGCTATTCGGAAAACTAAGCAGCGGCGTCCTGGAGCACAGATTCGACCCACTCATAGAGCTTGGATTTGGGCAAGGTGCCAACTTTCTGGGCGGCGACCTGGCCATCCTTGAACAGCAGCAGGGTCGGAATCCCGCGTACGTTGTATTTCTGAGGCGTCGACGGATTCTCATCGATGTTGAGCTTGGCGACCGTCACCTTGCCGTCCATATCCGTGGACAAGTCGTCCAGCGCGGGAGCGATCTGCTTGCAGGGGCCACACCATTCAGCCCAAAAATCAACCAATACGGGTTGATCGGACTTCAGGACATCGTCCTCGAACGAGCCATCGGTAACTTTGGTCGTGCTCATGTACTTCCCCTTGATGCCGTGGGCCGGCGACGCCGCCGCAAAACCATCATGCGAATCTAGGAAGCGCCCGTGGCAACGTCAAGCAATGAACGCACGACCGCCCTATCAAGGCGCGTGAACGTCGAGCAGGGCCCCGGGTAACATCATCAGTCGCGGACCGTCGGTCCATAAGAGCGCTGCGCCGACCGGCCGCCCCGGATAGATGAGGCGCAGAACCGCACGATAGGCCGCCATCTGGCGCAGATAGACCGACGCCACATCCTCAACCCGGTGTGGCGGCGGGCGGTTGGTCTTGTAGTCGAGGATCGTCACCCCGGCCTCGTTCACGCAGAGTCGGTCGACCTGGCCGGAAATCACCTGTTCCCCTACCACGCCGGTGATCGGCACCTCGGCAAGCGAACCCGGACCGAAGAGCGCCGCGTGCTCCGGCGCTTCCAGCACCGCCAGCGTCTCGGCCAGCAACGCCGCGCGCTCAGGTTCACCAAGACCATGGGTCGGGCGTCCCAGGTAACGCCGTGCGGCGGCCTCGCGCGCGGCCTGCGGCAGGTCCGGCAGCGACTGCAGCAATCGGTGGACGATGAGACCGCGCCGGAAACGGTCGCCTTCATCGGGGCCGAGCGGCGCCCGCACCGGCGGATCGTCCTCTGCCGGCCGCGAAGGGGCGAAGGGGCGCGGCGGCGCAGGTTCAGGCGCGGGCGCCTTATGAGCCCAGGCCTCCGGCGCTGACGGTGCTGCGTCTGCTTCTTCAATGCCCGCTGCAGGCTCCGGCGTGCCGCTGATGATGCGGCGGCCTTCGCCGGCCCAGCCATCGCCGAAATCAAACGCCACCGCCTCGCCGACGCCTTGCAATCCCTGGGCGGCGAGGTTGTACCAACACTCCATCGATGGGCTGTTGCGGGTTTCCCACCCACAGATGTAGAGCCGGTCCTCGGCCCGGGTCATGGCGACATAGAGGAGGCGCCGGTATTCCTCCAGTCGCTTGGCGTTGATGGCGTCCCGGGCGCCTGCGTCGACCGATCGCTCAAGCTTGCGATTGGGCGCCCAGACCGGCGCCCGTGGTCCATTGGGGCCCGGCCATAGGATCATCGGGTCCCCGGTCGGTGGCAGCGCCATGGTGTCGGCCAGGAAGACGATTGGCGCCTGCAGACCCTTGGAGCCGTGGATCGTCATCACACGAACCTCGTCGCGCTCGCCTTGTTCGAGATCACGTTTGACCTCGGTCTCGCCGGCCTCCAGCCAATGCAGGAAGCCCTGCAACGACGGCGTATGCGTGCGCTCGTAATCCAGCGCCAGCGACAGGAATTCGTCGACGGCATCCTCGGCCTCATGTCCGAGCCGGGCAGCGAAGGCTTTGCGCCCGCCGGCCGCCTCCACCACTTCCGCAAAGAGCTCGTAGGGCGGAGCGAAATCAACCCGAGCCAGGAGCCGCGCCAGGATTTTGTGGGCCTCCATGAATGCCGGGTCTTCGCCAGCCCGGCGGGCCAGCACCGCCCAGAGGGTTTCGCGCCCGCGGTCGTGGGCCAGGGTGAAGAGCTGATCCTCGTTCAATCCGACCAAGGGGCTTTTGAGCAGCGCAGCCAAGGTCAGATCGTCCTGGGGCAGAACCAGGAAGCGCCCGAGGGCAGCCAGGTCCATCACCGCGATCTGGTCAGAGAGCACGAGCCGGTCGACGCCGGCCACGGCCACCTCGCGATCGCGCAATTCCCTCACGAGTTCCTCCACGAAGCCGCGGCGCCGGCGCACCAGAATCATGACGTCGCTGGGCCGAATTGGCCTGCCGGTCGAATCCAGGAGCGCGCCCTCTTCCCGCCAGTCATGGATCGTCTTGGCGATACGCGCCGCCAGGCGCGCACGCGGCGCGTCGGCCGCCGCCCGGTCGACCGGCGGCGACCAAGGTTCCGGCGTATCGGGATTGCGCGGCTTGACCGCCGGCCAGAGCTCGACCAGACCGGCAGCCTCGCGGCGCTGGGCGATGTGTGTGATTGGCTCGCCAGGCGGGGCCACCCCGTCTCGAGCGGCGTCATCCGCGAAGACCGCATCGACCGCCTGCAGGACAGCCCGCGTGGAGCGGAATGAAACGTCGAGGCCGACCGGTTCGAAGCGTTCTCCCGCAGAAGCGACCTTTTGCGAAAAATGCTCGCGCATCTCGCCGAAACCGCTGGGATCGGCGCCCTGGAAGCTGAAGATCGATTGCTTGACGTCGCCGACCGCGAAAACCGTGCGCGGGCGTTCCGAGCCGCCGCCGCGGGCGCCCAGGCCAGCGAAGAACTCTTCGGCCAGCGACTGTACCACCGCCCATTGGTCGGGATTGGTGTCCTGGGCTTCGTCGATCAGGATATGGTCGATCCCGCCATCGAGCTTGTAGAGCACCCAGGCGGCGTCCGCCGTATCCGCAAGCAGGCCGCGCGCCTTGAGGATCAAGTCGTCGAAATCGAGCATTGCGCGGGTTCGTTTGCGAGCGGCGTATGCGTCCAGCATTTGCGCGCCGAGGCGCATGAGCGCGGCGCTGGCCCGGGCCACAGTGACCGCGTCGAGGCGTACGCGTACGGCAGCAAGCCGCTCGGCCTCCTCGGCCAGAATTTCGTCGGCGCCGGGTGCCGTGGCTAGTGCGGCCTTGGATATGAGCGATTTGCGCCTTGAGCCGTCTTTGATGACGAAGGCGCTCTCGTAGGTCTCGAATAGGTCATGGCGGCGCTCCGGCTCGGCTAGCCAATCGGCGATCACACGGCCATGCTTCTGGTCATTGACGCCGCCCTTCTCCAGCATCGCCGATGCGGCGTTGCGCAAGCCCGCCCCGTCGAAGGCGGTGTCCATCGAAGCCGGCGTGAGAACCGTGGCGCGATCGTCTTCGGGCGAGATACCGAGGCCAGCGTAGATCGCGCCTTCGAGTGTCGCGATACCACCCGTCACATCGATCAACCGGCGGAGACGGCCACGCGCCCGGGTCAGTTCGGCCACAAGATCGGCAAAGCCGATTTCGCCCGCATGCCCGGTCACTTCGGCCAGGGCATCGGCGATTGCCGGATCGTGTCCTTTGCCGGGCATCGCCGCCGCCAGCAGCTCGCGTTGGACCTCCGACAGCAGGTCGAGGGCGTCACGCTCCTCCAGGACCGTGAAATGCGGCGCCACGCCGGCCTCGACCGGAAAGCGCTTCAGGAGGGCCTGGCAAAAGGCATGAATGGTCAGAATCTTGATGCCGCCCGGTGCGTCCAATACACGGGCGAAAAGCCGGCGCGCGGCCCGCAAAACCTCATCGCCCGGCATCTCGCCCGTAAGCTCGACGATAAGGTCCGCCAGTTCGCCGTCGCCGACCACGGCCCAGGCCGCGAGGTTGCCGGAGAGCCTGGTCGCCATTTCCGCAGCGGCAGCCTTGGTGAAAGTCAGGCAGAGGATGCGTTCAGGCCTGGTGCCTTCGAGCAACAGGCGCAGGACGCGCTCGGTCAACACCTTTGTCTTGCCGGTTCCGGCCGAGGCCGTGACCCAGGCGGAGACATGCGGATCGGACGCTTCGCGTTGGCTCGCTATGGCGCGGTTCGTAGGGTCGCCCGCAAGGTCAGGGAACACACCCGGAGCCGCGGGGCTCATGACGTATCCTCGCCGGCGGCCGACCACTCAGCGACCCGCTCCAAATGCTCAAAATCGTTGAACCGAGGGGCAAAGGCCGGGCGCGGCACGGCCCGATAGGGTGTGTCAGGATCGTCGAAAGCGCGCACGACGCGTTCCAGTCCCTCATAGGCGGCCCCTGCCAGGGCTTCAGGGTCTTTGAGCCGCGTGATCTCGCCGGCTGGATCGCCACCGCTCAGGCGCCAGAATGCGAGTTCAACCACCGCGCCCGCGGGCACGCCAGGGAAGCCGCCAGCTCCCGCGATCGCCGCTTCCAGCGGAAGCTGCGGCGCGTATCCTGCCGCCACCTGCGGCTTGGTGGGCGGGACCCCGGTCTTGTAATCGAGAATGGCCAGGGTACCGTCCTGCAGCCTGTCGATGCGGTCGGCGGTCGCCGTCAGAAGGAACGGTCCGGCCGGGCCGGAAAGATCGAGCTCGCCCTTGAGCTCCACCGCGCTCGCGGCGATGGCGCCGCCACGCTCGCCTTCTTGTTCGAGGAACCAAGCCGCGACACGCTCGAAGCGCGGCCACCAGAAGGCGCGTACGGCCGGATTTTCGAGTGCCACGCCGAATGCCTCGCGTCCAAAATCGAGAAGTCTGGCGAACGCGTCGGGTGGTGGCGATGTGCCGTACGTCTGTACGTACGCTTCCAGGGCTTTGTGTATGTACGTACCTTTTTCGGCCGCACTGGGCGCGGCGTCGATCGGGTCGAGCGCCGTCAAGCCCAGGATCTTGCGAGCATAGAGCGCGTAAGGATCGCGCATCAGCGTCTCGACCTGGGTCACAGAAAGCTTTCGCGGGCGCGCAGACACCGGCGGGCGCGGCGCCGGAGCGGCAACTTCGACGCGCGTCTCGGGACGGTCGAGATTTCGGGTCCAGTCCAGGATGTTGCCGCTTGGCCAACGCGAACGCCCCGGATTCAGCGGATTGTCGCCGTGTATCGCATGCAGCACGGCCTCAATGCGCGAGAGCCAGCGCGAGGGCACGGTTGGTGCGCCTGCGACACGCGCGGCACGGCTCAAATATACGGTCTGCGACCCCATCGCCTGGGCGAAATCATGCGCGGTGAGGCCCGTCCGGCGCTCGGGCAACGGCAAGCCGAAATTGGCTTGCATGGGCCGGCTCATCCAGGGATCGGCCTCGGCCTCGGGCGGCCAGGTTCCCTCGTTCAGCCCACCCAAGATCATCACGTCGGCCCGTTGCAGCCGGGCCTCGAGCAATCCCCAGATAAACAGGCGCGGATGCTTGCCATGGCGGGGACGCACAACCCGGCCGGACATCAACGCGGCAAGCAGAGAGGGATATTCCGCCGGTGGCACGGACACGAAGTCGCCAGCGGCCTGGTCGAGCTCGGACACGAAACCCGCAGCAGCCTCGCCGGCATCGCCGGCCCAAAGCCGAGCCGCGCCTGGTTCGGTGTCGGTGGCGGCCAACGCCTCCGCCGCCGCGACATGCGCCGCCAACAGATCCGGCAAGGGAACGGAGCCGCCGGCCATCGCCGTCGTGAACGGCGCCAGCGCGCCATCGATACCGTCGATCCAGTCGGCGAGTGTGTCCCGATCGGATTGGCGCAGCGGTCGATATTGATCCTCAAGCGCCAGATCGAGCGCCGATTTCAGTCCGGCGAAGCCTTCCGCCGGGCGCGGCCCGCGCAGTACCGCACGTTCCAGCGAGCGGACCAATGCGAGAAAGGCAGGGCGGGCCAAGCCGCCGGCGGCGAGCGGATGCTTCAAGGCCGCCAACAGCGCCACAGGCGCGGCCCGCGCGGCGGCGAGGTCAGCAGTGAGGCGGAGGAAAGAGCCCGGCGGCGACGCGCCGAGCGGCACCCCTGCACTGTCATCAACCTCCAGTCCCCAGCGGCCCAACGCAGCGGCGACCCTGCGCGCCAGCGTGCGGTCGGGGGTCACGAGTGCCGCGGTGCGACCCGGCACTTCAAGCGCCTCGCGCATGACAAGCGCGACCGCGCCGGCCTCCTCGCGCGGGTTGTGGGCATCGATCCGGACGACGCCGTTCATGCCGTCCTCCAGCCCACTTCCCGCCAGCGAGCGCCAACCGTCCGTGGCCTCGGCCGGAGCCAGTGCAGCCGAGAGAAGACGCGTGCGCACGGTCCGATGCGCCGCGACAGGTTCTCTAGCCAGGCTTTCAGCGCCGTGCCAGTCGGCGACGTCGGCCCTCTCGGCGCCGAAACGCTCCAGCAGGCGCGCCAGGCCGTGCTGGGGATGGCTCGGTTCATCGCCCAGCTGAGCCCAGGCGTCGTCGCCCAGATGGCGGTCGAGGCCGGGCAGCACCACCGCGCCGGCCGGCAGACCCGCCACCACGTCCAGCAGATCGGCCGTGGCGGGAATGCTGCCGGTTGTGCCGGCCGCGATCACGGGATGCTCGGGCGGATGCGCGCTCCAATCTGCGGCCAGCGCTTCCAAGGCGGCATTGCGGCGGGCGGCGGGATCGAGTGTCCCGTCGGCGGCTACAACACCCGGCCAGTCATCGGCAAGCACTGATAAGAAGGCCAAAACCTTCTGCCAATGCCCGGCATAGTCCTCCGGAACGAGATCGTGAAGTCCGTCAAAGGGCAGTCGCTCGGTCTGCACACGGTCAAGAAATCGAGCCAGTTCCACGGCAAGCCAGGCCGCGTGCTCGGCGGTAATCGCCTCGCCAGGCTGGTCCAGCAGCCGGGCCGCCAGCAACAATCGGCGCCGCAAGTCCGAGATCGCCGGCGGCAGTTCCAATGCGGCACCGGCACCATCGCCCAGTGCCTCGTTCAACCCCTCGCCGAGCGCCAGCTCGTCCTCATCGACATCGCCCAACGGCCGCATGCGAGGCAGGATGAGCGCCGCCCCGTCCGACTGCCGCAGAAAGGCCTCGCGCAGCGAGCGGCAGGCGCGCCGCGTCGGCAACAGAACAAGCTGCTCGGCAAGCGCCAGCGGTTCGCCGCCGGCGCGCGCCAGCAAGCCGTGGGCAAGCGTATCGACAAAGGGATATTCCGGCGTGATGGAGTAGAGCGTCTTGGCGCTCACAACCAGTCTCGGGCCGTCGGTCCACCGATCATGATCCGTTCAACGATGCGGAGCAGATCCGGCGTGCCGACGTGATACCACTCGCCGTCGTGGCGCATGCCGAAGAGGCGGCCGCTTTCCTGGATCTTGTCGTAGAGGCGGACGAGCGAGAAGCGGCCCTCTTCCACATCCTTGAAAATCTTGGGATGCAGGATCTGCACCCCTGTGAAAACGAATGGCGCGACCTGGCTCTCCCCGCGGCGCGTGAGGCGACCGTCGGCGGCCATGAAATAATCGCCGGACCCGTCATAGCCGGGCACCGCAATGCTCGGATAGAGCATCAGCAACGCATCCATGCGGCGCCCGTCCCAGGCGGCACGCAGGCGCTCCAGCGCCGGGCTGGGTCCGTCGAGCCAGACCGTGTCGCTGTTGGCCACAATGAACGGCTTGTCGCCCAGCTTGGCGATGGCGTGGCGCACGCCGCCGCCGGTTTCCAGCAACGTGCTCTCCGGCGACAGGTCGATCTCCGGCCGCTCACGGTCTTTCAGATGGGCCTCCAGCTTCTCGCCTAGATGGTGGAGGTTGACCACCGCGCGGGTCACGCCGGCGCGTTCCAGATGATCGAGCACGCGGTCGATCATGGGCTCTCCAAGGACCGGGATCATCGGTTTGGGCAAATCGTCGGTCAGCGGCCGCATCCGCTTGCCATACCCGGCGGCAAGCACCATTGCGATCCTGATAGGTGTTGGTTTGGAGTTCATATTTTCCGGCAGGCTCAGGCAGCGGGGCGCACAGGTGGGACGTGCCGCCGGTCCGCCGGGATGATCCGATCGAGCCAGGCCTTCAATGGCGCCAAGGCCGGATGGCGCAGGTCGCGCTCCAGCCAGCGCCAGACACGGGGTATGTGCTCCAGATAGACCGGCTTTCCGTCGCGGACGCACAGGCGAGTGAAGATGCCGAGGATCTTGCAGTTGCGCTGGGCAGAGAGCAACGCCGCCGCGGCCATGAAGGCGTCGCGGTCAAGGCTTGGAAAAGCGTTCAGATAGCGTTCGGTCATGGCGGCGATCAGTGGTTCAGGCACATCGCGGCGGGCATCTTCCAGCAGCGAGACCAGATCGTAAGCGACGGGACCGATCACCGCATCCTGGAAATCGAGCAACCCACAGCGCGCAACACCCTCGACGCCCTGGCGCCACATCAGATTGTCGACGTGAAAGTCCCGCAGCGTCAACGTGCGCGGAACTTCATCGGCCAACGGGATCAACGAGGCCCAGAGCGCGCGATACTCATCGCGCAGGCCGGCATCTGTCGGCCCGCCGGCAATCGCCGGCAGGTACCAGTCGACCAAGAGCGAGGATTCTTGGAAATAAAGCGCCTCGCCATAGGGCCGTCGCTCGATCGCGGCGGCCTCGGGGTGGCGGTGGAGCGCGATCAGCACATCGGTCGCCAGCGCATACATCTCCGTCTCTTCGCCGCCCGACACGAGACGCCGCGTATAGGTCTCGTCTCCGAAATCCTCGATCACCAGCAGGCCGAGCTCCAGATCCTCGGCAAAGATTTCCGGCGGACTCAGGCCCAGTTCTGCAAGATGGCGAGCCACGAGGACAAAGGGCCGCACGTCCTCCTGCGGCGGCGGCGCGTCCATCAGCAGCGCCGGCCGCGGGCCGCCGCTCAAGCGCACATAGTGGCGGAAGGAAGCGTCTCCCGGCAGCCGATCGCACGCCGCCTGCCCCCAACCAGCACTAGCCAGAAACGCCGTGATATCCGCCTCGCGGTCAGTCATGGGCCTGCCCCGCTTGGGCCGACATCAACGGGACCAGACGGTCGCGCCAAGCCGGGCCGGGAACGAGCGCAATCGCCCGCGCGCGAGGATCCGTCGTGTCGAGCGCGAAGCGGACGTGCAGCCAGCGATCGGTTTCCAAGCCCCGCGCTATTTCCGGCCACTCGATCAGCGTGATGCCGTCGGCGAACGCCTCCTCCAGGCCGAGCTCGTCCAGTTCGGCCGCGTCCTCGATGCGATAAAGGTCGAAGTGGTAGATCGGAATCGGCCCAGCGTCATAGAGCTGGACAAGCGTGAAGGTCGGGCTCGGGACGTCCTCGTCCGGTCGGGTGAGAGCCCTGATAAAGCCCCGTGCGAAGGCCGTCTTGCCGGCGCCGAGCGGCCCGTCCAGCGCCAATACGTCGCCGGCTGCCGCGATCCCGGCGATACGGGCGGCCAGGCCTGTAGTCTCCGTTTCGCTGACGCTGGCGAAGCGGATACCGGATGCGGTGGGCTCGGCCGGAATTTGGCTCATTGTAAGGTGGCTCGTCGCGGCAGGATTCATCGCGCGAGTCTACCAGCAGGCTCAGGCGGGGCAAATGGTCGGAAGGACCGCCGGCCGTTCCATCGAACGCTAGCGGTCACAGCGGCGAAATATGGCATGAGCAATGTCCCGGCCGACCTTCCGGCGAAGTTCCGGCGAAGTTCCGGCGAAGTTCCGGATTGTCAGGCGCTTGCGCGCTCGGGCACGTGATCGGGTTCGGATTCAGATTCGGTTTCCGTCGCGGTCTCGGGCTCCGGCTCGATCGTACCGGTGACATCGTCCGGTTCGGTGTCGGGCGACTTGGCATCAGCGCTCGCCTGGTCGGGCAGCGTGCAGATCACGGTGGTGCCGTTGTTGTTCGACTCGATCCCGATCGCACCGCCATGCAGCTCGATCAGGCTTTTGACCAGCGACAGGCCGAGCCCGACGCCAACCTGACGGCCATCGGCATCAGGACCGCGGACAAACTTGTCGAAGACCCGGATGCGGTCGTCTTCGGGAATGCCGATGCCAGTATCGGTGACGGAAAATACGACGAAGCGGCCGTCACGATTTGCCTGCAACGTTACGGTTCCCCCGGCTGGAGTGAACTTGATAGCGTTCGAAACGAGGTTGAAAATCGCGTGCTTGAGGCGCCGCTCGTCGGCCTCGAGCATACCAATGTCGTCGGGGCAGTCGATTTCCAGATTGAGCTTTTGCTCGCGCGCCCATTCGCGGCTGATCGCATAGACCGAGTCGACCACGGCCTTGGCGTCGACCGGCGCGATATCGAGGGCAATGCGCCCGGCCTCGATCGAGGCCAACTCCAGGATATCGTTGATTAGCAGCAACAGGCGCTGCGAGGCTTCCAGGACGCCGCTGGAATACTCTTTCTGGCGCGCCGAGAGCGCCCCGAAATACTCGTTGTCGAGGATCTCCGTGAATCCGATGATCGTGTTGAGCGGCGTGCGCAGCTCGTACGACACATTGGCGATGAATTCCGACTTCAGCCGGTCGGCTTGCTCCAGACCCTCGGCGCGTTCACGCAAGGCGCGCTCGACCTTGGTCGTATCGGTGACATCGAGGAACCGCGCCAACACGCTGCCATCGGGCAACACGATGACGGAATATTCCAGCTGCCGCCCGTCAGCGCGCTGCAGGCGCCCGGAGGTTTCTTCGCGGCTGGTGATCATGCCGATCAGACTGTCGCGGACCGGCTCCCAATCGTCGCCCGTGTCGTAGAGCGTGCGGGCGTCCTCCACGAGCGTGGCGATATGGGGTTCGCCCTCCAGACCGGCGGCGGTTGCGCCCCAGACCGTCGCGAAAATTGGATTGGATAGCTTCAGGCGCCCGTCGCCGCCGAACACCGCCACGCCTTCGGCCAGGTTGTCGAGGGTTTCGCGCTGAACGTCGATCAACGTGTTGTACGAACGCTCCAACGCAAGTCGGTCGGTCACGTCCTCGTGGATGTTGAGCAACCCGCCCAGCGGATGCGGCGTCGTCAGCTCGCGAATCGCGGTGCCGTTAGGGAGATGGACGAGCTCCTCCAGGGGCTCCAGGAGCGAAGTGAACTGCTTGAGACGCTCGGCCTTGAAGGCCGGGAAGTCGGCGGTTTCGGGCAGCAGGCGGCGCTCGCGCATATCCTCCAGCAATTCGCCGATCTCCGGTCCGGTTCGCAGCCAGGCGGCCTCAAAGCCCCAGAGCTCGGTGAAGGCGCGATTGAAGAATTGAATCCTCCGGTCGGCGCCGTAAATCGCGATCGCGGTGCCAAGTCGCTCCAGCACTTCGTCATGGGCGGCAACATGGCGTTCCAGCGCGATCTCGGCGTCCTCGGAGCGCGTGAGATCAATGGCGAAGCCGGCCAGTCGGCCATCATCGTCGAGTGGCCGCTCCTGTATCTCATAAAGCCGCCGTGCGCCTTCGACGACGACATGCTGCTGGATGGTCTGAGAGACCCCTGTTTGCTGGACGTTACGGGCCAATGTCTGACCAGGTCCGCCGCGCTCGCCGCCGGTGAACTCGCGCGATTCGGCGATCACGGCCTCGCGGCTCTCCGCTTCGACCGCCGTGACATAGGCGAGGTTGCAATCCTCCACCCGGAGCTCAGAATCACGGATCCACAACGCCACCGGCACTGCGTCCAGCAATCCTCGCAGCTTGTCTATGTCTGCCTGCCGCGCGCTGGCCGTTGCGGCTTCCTCTCGGATATCGCCAAAGCAAATCAGATCGGCATCGCCGCCGCCGAACGTCACCCGCCGGCCGGCAGCGCTCCATGCCATGCTGCCGGAGCGGTCGTGAAGCTGCAGGTCGAATTCCTCGCCGGCGTCCCGAAGCCGCGCCAGCGCCTCGATAACGGCGCCCCTATCGTTTTCGGCCAGACGCGCGCAAATTGCATCGAAACTAGGCTCGACGTCGTCCGGAATATCGAACAGCGCCCTCAACCCCGGCAACGCGACCATCGTCTCGCCAGTGCCCGGTTGCGACGAACGCGGCCACGCGACGACCCCGATGGCATTGGACTTCAGTGCGGCGCTCATCGCGGCCGCCAAGCCGTCGCTCGCCGCACCGCGCCGTTCGGCGCGCCGCATACGGCGCCAACAGTTCACTGCGAAGAAGGCGGCGACGCAGGTAAACGCCATCGCCGGGATTGCGATCAGCCATCCTACCGTTAGCGAACCGAAATCGAGCAAGGCGCGTCCTCGTTGTCCTTGGCACCTGCAACACGGCCTGCGACGTAGCCACCAACTTGGTCACCGACTTGGGGACTCCGTCGCCAACCTCAAGATATATCAGCGGTTTTTTTGGTTAATATACCGTTAAGAACCTATTGCAAGAGTTTTCAATCCGTCGTCTCAATAAGACGCAAGGACTGACTGGAAAATAATCCCACCCCAGTCTTGGCGACTTCGTTCATCGGCGAAGTAATCGGCCGCTCACCGCCATCAACTTACCGGGCCATCAACTTACCGGGCCATCAACTCACCTGGCCATTGATGCATCCGGCCATTAATGCGTCGCGCCTTGCCGGTTGAACCGGCATTTCAGAAACGGGACGAGCAAGAAGCGCCACGGCATCGCCTCACGATTGAGCACGAAGCTCGGCCGCTACCGTTTGCAATCCGGCCGTCCGCAATTCGGGGGGAAGAAAAAAGCGCGGCGGAGACGCGGCCGGAAGAGGGGAGGGGGCCGGTCTCCGCCGCCGCCCAAAACGGGCTGGGAGGGGGGAGGTCTGTACCTGCATTCTGCCGTCGGGAAATTAATAATTGGTTGATCACCGTCTTAACCATAATTTGGCAAGGCGAGAGCTAAGCTGAGCACCAGTTTGAGGCAAACCACGCAGACGGAATTGAAAGGGTCTCGAGGCATGCGGTGGTCGACGGTCATCAAAGACCGGACAGTCGTCGATGCGCGCGCCAGCGTCGTACTGGGAGCGTTGGCGGTCGGCTGCGCGGCATCAGGCCCTGACGACAATGCCTATCTTACCCGCTGGCTAGGCGTGAATACGGCAGGTTTGGTGGCGGATTGGGGTCCGCCAGATTATCGCTACCGTGATCACAGGGGCCGCGAAACGTTGCAATACATCAAACATCAGGTTGTCTTTGAAGCGCTTTCAAGCGGACGCAAAGTGGTCTGGTGGTGCCTCACCAATTTCCACATCGGTACCGTTGGCCGAGTGGAAACCTTAACGACCAAGGGCAATCACTGTTTTCCGCCCGAAGATTTGGCCGGTGACCGCTTGCGCCGGCGGCGCGGCAAGCGGGCCCTGCCAGTAGTGCCGCCCTCGGACGGCGTCCATTGAGCGCTGAGGCACTGGGTTGCCGGGCGCAGGACTGAAGGAAAGGACCGGAGCATGGCGTTACCGCAAGGCGTGCAAAAAACCGACCTGATCGACCGTGTCGCCGGGCTCGCCAAGAAGAAACTTGGCTCGGCGGGCGCTGCCGAAACGGAATCCTTCGTGCGGGCGTTTTACGATCATGTACCAACCGAAGACATTCTGAATGCCGACCCCGCTGATCTCTTCGGCGCCGCACTCGCATTCCGCAAGTTTGCCGGCGAGCGCACGCCCGGCGAACCCAAGATCCGGGTCCACAATCCGGTTTTCGACGACGATGGCTGGAAGTCCGTCCACACCGTCATCGAGATCGTGAACGACGATATGCCATTCCTCGTCGATTCCGTGGCAGCTGAGCTCAACCGGCTCGATCTGACGGTGCATCTCGTCATCCATCCGATATTCCGCGTGCAGCGCGACGACCGGGGCCGGCTGATCGAAGCGCAACCCGCGAAGGCCGGCGGCAAGAACGGCGCCGCTGCCGAATCGTTCATGCACATCCAGATCGACGAACAGGCCGGCCGCAAGGAACTTGCCAAGATCGAAGCTTCGATTCGCAGTGTGCTTGATGACGTCCGCGTTGCGGTCAACGAGTGGCGTCCAATCCGCGCGAAGGTCGCCGAGTCGATTGAGGCGCTAGAGAACGCACCGAAGGTCACGGACGGCGACGAGGCCAAGGAGGTCAGGGCCTTCCTGGAATGGCTCGACAACGACCATTTCACGTTTCTTGGATACCGCGAGTACGAAGTTATTGACGACAACGGCGACAGCCATATGGGCGTGGTGGAGAATTCCGGGCTTGGCCTGATGGGCGACCCTGACGTCCATCTCTTCGAGGGCGTGCGCCGACTGGCGGATCTGCCGGAGCATGTGCGCGAGTTTCTGGAGCGCAAACAACTCCTGATCATCAACAAGGCCAACAAGCGCTCCACCGTGCATCGCGCGGTCCATCTCGACGCCGTCGGCCTGAAGGAATTCAATGCGGCCGGCAAAGTTATCCGCGAACGCATGTTCGTCGGCCTCTTCACCTCCACGGTCTACAGCCGCAGCCCGCGTTTCATCCCGACCCTGCGCACGAAAATCGAGCGCACCGTGGCCCGGGCCGGTTTCGAAATGGGCAGCCACGACGGTAAGGCGTTGCTGCACATTCTGGAAACCTTTCCGCGCGACGAGCTGTTCCAGGTTACCGACGATCAGTTGCTTCAGACCAGCCTCGGCATCCTGCATCTCCAGGAGCGCCAGCGCACGGCGCTGTTCGTCCGCGTCGACAATTTCGAGCGTTTTGCATCCTGCCTCGTCTACGTGCCACGCGACCGCCACGATACGGGCCTGCGCAAGCGCTTCAGCCAAATTCTTGAAGGTGCCTTCAACGGCCCCATCACCGCCTTTCAGACCCAGATCGGTGACGAATCGGTACTGGCCCGCATTCACTTCATCGTCAAGACGAAGCCCGGTGCGATCCCCGAATACAACATTGCCGAGATCGAAGAGAAGCTGATCGAGGCCAGCCAGTCTTGGGACGACGAGCTCAAGATCGCTCTGGTGCAAGTGCGCGGCGAAGACAAGGGCCTCGGCCTCTTTCGACGCTACGGCGAGGCCTTTCCGACCGCCTACAAGGAACGCTTCGACGCTCAATATGCGCTCACCGATATCGTCAAGATCGACGAAGCGCTCAGCAGCGGCACGATGGCACTCAATCTCTATCGGCCGATCGAGGCGCCCGATACGGCAGTGCGCTTCAAGATCTACCACTGCGGCGACGCGGTTCCGCTATCGGACGTGTTGCCGATGATGGAGCATATGGGCCTCCGGGTGATGGACGAGATGCCCTATGAGGTTGCGCCGGCCGCCAAGGGAACCGTCTGGATCCATGATTTTGGCGTGGTTCGCAGGGACGGCGGCGCCATCGAGCTGGGCGAAATACGCGAAGCATTCGAGGACAGTTTCGCCCGCATCTGGTCGGGCGATATGGAGAATGACGGCTTCAACCGGCTGGTCCTGGGCGCCGGGCTTCATTGGCGCGAGATCGTGGTGCTGCGGGCGCTGGCGAAATACCTGCGCCAGGCCGGCATCCCGTTCAGCCAGAGCTACATGGAGGACACGCTCTCAAACAATACTGACATTGCCCGGATGATCGTCGAGCTGTTCGTCGCGCGCTTCGATCCCCAAGCCACCGACAAGGCCGCCCTAACTGGGGTCGCCGAGCGCATCGAGGCGGCACTGGAGGCGGTTGAGAGCCTGGACGAGGACCGCATCATCCGCCGTTTCGTCAATCTCGTGCAGGCGGCGCTTCGCTCGAACTTCTATCAACCCGCCGCCGATGGCGGCCACAAGCCCTATGTCAGCATCAAGTTCGACAGCGCCGCCATCGAGGAGCTGCCCCGGCCGCGGCCATATTGCGAGATCTTCGTCTACTCGCCGCGCGTTGAGGGCGTGCATCTGCGCGGTGGCAAGGTTGCGCGCGGGGGCTTGCGCTGGTCGGATCGGCGTGAAGATTTCCGCACCGAGATCCTCGGCCTGATGAAAGCCCAGATGGTCAAGAACGCGGTCATCGTGCCGGTCGGCTCCAAGGGCGGCTTCGTCGTCAAGCAGCCACCCGCCGATCCCAGCCGCGAGGCACAGCTCGCCGAAGGCGTGGAGTGCTACAAGATCTTCCTGCGCGGGCTGCTCGATCTCACCGACAACCGTGTCGGCGACGATATCGTGCCGCCGCCCGATGTGGTCCGCCATGACGACGACGACCCCTATCTCGTGGTCGCCGCCGATAAGGGCACGGCGACATTCTCCGATTACGCCAATGCGGTCTCGGAGGAATACGGCTTCTGGCTTTCCGACGCCTTCGCGTCCGGCGGCTCGGTGGGCTACGACCACAAGAAAATGGGCATCACTGCGCGCGGCGCCTGGGAGGCGGTGAAGCGCCACTTCCGCGAGCTCGGCAAAGACATCCAGAGCGAAGAATTTACCGTGATCGGCGTCGGCGACATGTCGGGCGACGTGTTCGGCAACGGCATGCTCCTTTCGCCTCATATCAAGTTGATCGGCGCCTTCAATCACCTTCATATCTTCGTCGACCCCAACCCCGATCCGAAAAAGGCCCACGCCGAGCGGGAGCGAATGTTCGCCTTGCCGCGCTCGTCCTGGAGCGATTACGACACCAAGCTGATCGGTAAAGGCGGCGGCATCTTCGAACGCAGGGCCAAGTCGATCGCAGTGACGTCGGAGATGAAGACGCTCTTTGGCCTAAAAGCCGACAAGGTGACGCCGAACGAGCTTATCCACGCAATGTTGACCGCCGAGGCGGAACTCCTGTGGTTCGGCGGCATCGGCACCTATGTCAAGGCATCGAGCGAAAGCCAAGGCGACGCCGGCGACCGCGCCAACGACGCGCTGCGGATCGACGGCAAGCAGCTCCGTGTCAAGGTCGTCGGCGAGGGCGCCAATCTCGGCGTCACCCAACTCGGCCGCATCGAGTTCGCAATGCGGGGTGGACGCGTCAATTCCGATGCCATCGACAACTCCGCCGGCGTCGACTGCTCCGACCACGAGGTCAACATCAAGATCCTTCTGGGCCAAGTGGTCCAGGCAGGCGACATGACCATGAAGCAGCGCAACAAGCTGCTTGAGACGATGACCGACGAGGTCGGCACACTAGTGCTGCGCGACAATTACCTGCAGACCCAGGCCTTGAGCCAGGTCGAGGCGCTGGCCGCACAGCGCATCGACCTGCAGGCCCAGTTCATGAAGACGCTCGAACGCGACGGCCGGCTCGATCGCGCGATCGAATTTCTGCCCGACGACGAAGAGATCGCCGAGCGCGAGGCGTCAAAACACGGAATGACCCGCCCGGAACTCTCGGTGCTGCTCGCCTACGCCAAAATCGTGCTCTACGACGAGCTGCTGGCCAGCGACCTGCCCGACGATCCGATGCTCGAAGCCGATCTGCTCAGCTACTTCCCCACGCCGCTGCACGGGCCATACAAGGCGGCCGTCGGCGACCATCGGCTGAAACGCGAAATCATTGCCACCTACGCGACCAACAGCATCGTCAACCGAGCCGGGCCGACCTTTATCCACGAACTCACCGAAAAGACCGGCATGGGCGCCGCCGACGTCGCGCGGGCCTATCTGGTGACCCGCGATGTATTCCAGCTGCGCGACTGCTGGCGGGCCATCGAAGCGCTCGACAACAAGGTTCCGGCCGAGGTTCAGATCGACATGCTGATCGAATCGCGCCAGTTGATCGACCGCGCGACCTATTGGTTCCTGCGTGGCATGCGCCATCCGATCGAGATACAGAGCGTGGCCGAGAGCTTTCGGCCAGGCATTGCCGCTTTGTGGGAAAACCTCGACAAGGTCATTACCGGAAGCGAGCGAAATCGCGTTGAAGGGCGCGTCCGCTCACTGGCCAAGAAGGGCGTGCCGGAGGCATTGGCAAAGCGGGTCGCCACCCTAGACACCATGGCCTCGGCTTGCGACATCGTCCGCCTCGCCGGCGGCAAGGCACGCGACATGGAAGCCACAGCGACGCTCTATTTCGCGGTCGGCAAACGTTTCGGGCTCGACTGGCTGCGCGGCGCCGCCGAGGCGCTGGGCGTTGGCGACTACTGGACCGACCTGGCCGTGACGGCGCTGATGGAAGACCTTTACGGGCACCAGTTCCAGCTTTGCCAAAGCGTGTTCGAAGCTGCCGGCGGAATGCCAAGCGCCGCCGAGGGCGTCGCCGACGCATGGGCAGATGCGCGCAAGCCTCAGGTCGAGCGACTATCACGGCTGCTCGGCGAATTGCGGGCCGCCGAGAGCGTCGATCTCGCCATGCTCGCGGTTGCCAACCGCCAGATGCGCGCGCTGGTGGCCAGTTAGCGGGCGTTCGATCTTCAACTGGGCCGAAAGCGCCCCGTAAACTCACCGGCGCACTCGTGTCAGCGAGAGGCTATACTCGCCCGCCTCGCCCAATTGCCGCATGCCGCCCATGAGACGCCGTCCCCGCGAGATCAATATCTTCAGCCTCTCCGCGCTCGATCTCTTTGCCTCGGCCATGGGCAGTTTCATCGTGATCGCGGTGATGTTGTTTCCCTACTACCAGAAGTCGGCGATCGTGCGCGATCTCGACGTCGTCGTGGTCATGGACACCACCGGCAGCATGGGCAAGGAAATCAAGTCCATGCAGCAAAACCTGATCCTGACCGCGCGGGTGTTGCGAAAGGCCTCGCCCAAGCTGCGTATCGGCTTCGTGGTATTCCGCGACCGGGGTGCCCGCGAAGTCTATCTGGTGCGTGCCTTACCGCTGACCGCCATGAACAGCGCCGGCGAACGGCGGCTGCAGGGTTTCATCAACCAACTCGACGCCAAAGGCGGCGGCGACTGGCCGGAGGCGGTCGAAGCCGGGCTGGCGCGCGCCGTCGCGATGCGATGGAACCGGGCGTCGCGCAATCTCATCCTGGTGATTGGCGACGCGCCGGCGCATCGCCAGAAATGGGCACAAGGCTTTGCGATGGCCGCCGCCTTCGTGCGTGGCAGCAAGACCCGCAAGATTTCGAGCATTCTGATTGCTCGCACGCCCAGGGTGCGCCAGTTGGGCGAGCCATACTTCAAGCGCCTGGCAAAGGCCGGCAAGGGCGAGTACGCCGACAATATCGGCCAGCTCATGTACAGCGTGCTGCTGATGGTTCTGGAAAGTCCAGGCTAGATCGTGCGGCAGGTCGCGAAATATCAAGCCGGTCGGTGCGTGCCTCCAGCACGGCAGCGTGGCATGTTGGCCGGCGAATAAGGCTTGAACCTGGGAAGCGGCAACATGGCGAATGACAGCAGCAGGCGCCCATCATCACAGCCCGTGGGCCCGATGCGGCAGTTTGCCTGGAGCCTATACGACTGGGCGAACTCGCCTTTCGTGGCGGTCATCGTGACGTTCGTAATTTCGGCCTATTTCATCGAAGCCGTGGCGCCGGGCGGCCTACCCAAGGCCGAGCAGGCCGCTGCCAAGGCGGCGGCAACGGCCGACTGGCTCTTCATGCAAGGTCTGGCCGCCGCCGTGGTCGCGGTCCTAGCTCCGGTGCTGGGGGCGATCGCCGACCGTGGCGGCCGCCGCAAACCCTGGCTGCTGTTGCTCTCGGTGATCGTCGCCGTGTGTTCGTTCCTGCTCTGGTGGGTCAAGCCCGAGGCCGGCGACGGATTGCTGCTGCTGTGGCTGATCGCGATCGCCGTCATCGCCTTTGAGATGAGCATGGTGTTCTACAACGCCATGCTGCCCGGCCTCGTGCGCGAGGATTTCCTGGGGCGGCTTTCCGGCTGGGCCTGGGCGCTTGGATATGCGGGCGGTTTGGCCTGTCTCGTGCTCGTGCTTTACGGCTTCATCCAAACCGAGGCGCCACCATTTGGGTTGGAGAAAGCCGGCGCCGAGCACGTCCGCATAGCCGGCCCAATCGTCGGCATTTGGATGCTGGTCTTCGCCTTGCCATTGTTCTTGTTCGTACCCGACCGCGCATCGTCCGGAATACCGATCGGACAAGCGGTCCGCGAGGGCCTGAGCCAGCTCAAGGGCACCATCGTCGAGGTCGGCAAGTACCGCGAGGTCGTCAAATTCCTGCTCGCCCGTCTGCTCTTCATGGACGGCATCAACACGCTCTTCATCTTCGGTGGGCCGTTCGCCGCCGCAGCTTTCGGGATGAGCGTGGCCGAGGTCGCGTTTTTCGGCATCCTGCTGAACGTCACGGCGGGCATCGGCGCCTTCTTCTTCGGCTGGGTCGACGACAAGCTGGGCGCCAAGCTGACAGTACTGATCGGCGTCTTCGGTATCTGCATCGTCGGCGTGCCGCTGCTGCTGATCGAAACAAAGCTGTGGTTCTACATATTGGGGTCGTGCATCGGGCTGTTCTTCGGCCCAGTGCAGTCAGCCTCCCGATCGCTGATGGCGCGCATGGCGCCGCCGGGGATGGAGACCGAGATGTTCGGGCTCTTCGCCTTCTCAGGCAAGGCGACGGCGTTCCTGGGGCCGTTGATTGCAGCTTTCGTGATCAATCAGACCGGCAGCCAGCATTGGGGCATCGCCACGGTCCTGCCCTTCATCTTCCTGGGCGGGATCCTGCTGATTTTCGTGAAGACGGAGAAGATCGACCGCGATTCGGTGACGGGTTAGGGCCGGGGGAAATTGGGGTCCGATCGATGGTCGTGCCGGGCTCGTCCTTCGAGGCCCGCTAAAGCGGGCACCTCAGGATGAGCCTCTACCGATAATTCCGCCACTACGAATGCTCATCCTGAGGTGCGAGCCCCAGCGAGCCTCGCAGGATGGACGGCGGATTGGGAATGGGCCGACAGATCCCTCAATGCCGGAAATGCCGAATACCGGTGAGCCCCATGGCGAGGCCGGCTTCGTCGGCGGCGGCCTTCGAACCGGAGTGTAGCGCCGCCGCTTACTGGCAGGCGACGGTTTCGGCGCAATATCGGCGGCTCTATAGGCTCTCTTTCAACTAACTCGCCATCGCGTTCGATTTTTCGTCAAACCACAGCTCAAACAAATATAGAGAGCATACTTACATATATATTCTGCTATCAGGACACATAATACAGAAATTGCACGATATACGGTTATTTTTGATTGAGGATTTGTGTGGCGATATCAATAATGCACGATGCGTACACCAAGCCTGATGAAAAGAGCCGGGTATCTCTTCTATCGCATTCGCGATCTTGAAGGTCGGGTAGACCAACTCAGTTCTTATATCGGAAACGCCGCGTTTCAAATGCCCTCGCCGGTCCAACTTGAGCTTGAGCCCGGCGAGATTTGCGGCACTTGGAAGCGCATAGACGGCTGGGAGGGATACAAGCGGGCGAGGGCGCTCTTAAGCCACGGTGATCTGTACGTTGGTCTTCAGGGGACGGGCGAAGGCACCGGCGCCATATACGCTTTGCGAGATCGCGAATGGCGCCGCGCCGGCGGGCTCGGGAACGGGTGGAGCCATGGGAGCGAGGTTCACCCCCTCATCCTGCATGACGGACTAATCTACGCTGGCGTTGCTTCGCGAAAACACGGCGCTCAATTGTGGTGCGGCGATGGCTCACGATGGGAGAGGGTCGGTCATTGGCCGGACCTCACTGCGGTTTCCGCCCTGGCCAGCTACAAGGGACGGGTCATCACTGCCTTGTACGGCGACAAAGATACTGCCAAAGCTCCCATACTCGCCTATGACGGTCAGTGGGTGACTGTCCGAGATGATTGGGAGTACCCCTATATCTGTGGCTACGATATCCACGAACACGCCGGAGAACTCTACGTGGGCTTCTACAGCCCCGGGTGGTTCGGGGGACATGTTTGGCGCATCTCCGGTGATCCGGAGTTGATAGGCGGAACTGGCATTCGGTCCAGCTGGGACCGCCAGTCCATGGTCTTGCGACTTCGTAGCGTCGGCCAGCATATGGTGGCGTTGATGAACCGCGAGCCGCAAACACCGGGCAATTTTGCAAACGCTTGGGCGTATGACGGTGAGGAATGGGCGCCCCTTCCTCCGTTCCCGCCTGACAGAGTTCGTCTCTTCAGCTTTAACGCACTGATGCCGTATCGAGGCAAGTTGATCGTTGGCGCCGGCGGGCTACCAGCGTGGAAGGCCAGTATACTCTCACTCGATGGTGTTAACTGGACGCGGTTGGGCGGCAAAGGCGTCAACGGGTCTTGGAGCCCGACCATGTACCGCGATCAAAATAGACCACTCACCAATTCCAGCGCCACGGAGTACGTCTACCAATTTTGCGTACACGATGGCGATTTGGTCGCCGGATTCGGGGCGACCGTCGGCTGTGGCCAAGTATGGCGATTTTCACCAGCCGCGTGATTTCATCGATACTGATAAACCAAACCCGCCCACTGCCATAGTTTGGCTCACCGAACCGAATATCGGTCGGATGACATTCGAAATCCCTCAATGCCGGAAATGCCGAACACCGGTGAGCCCCATGGCGAGGCCGGCTTCGTCGGCGGCGGCGATCACTTCGTCGTCGCGGATCGAGCCGCCGGGCTGGATGACCGCGCTGGCCCCCGCCTGGGCCGCGGCCATCAGGCCGTCGGCAAAGGGAAAGAAGGCGTCGGACGCAACCGCTGAGCCTTTCAGGCGATTGCCGTCCTCGCCCGCCCCGCGTGCCGCTTCCTCCGCTTTCCAGGCCGCGATGCGGGCGCTGTCGACGCGGCTCATCTGCCCCGCGCCGATGCCGACAGTGCGTCGGTCCTTGGCGTAGATGATTGCGTTCGACTTCACGTGCTTGCAGACGGTGAAGGCGAAGGCCATGTCCGCAAGCTCGGTCTTGGTCGGCACCCGTTTCGTGACGACCTTGAGATTGGGAGCATCGGCCGGCGCCACGTCGCGGCCCTGAACCAGAATTCCACCGGCGATCGAGCGCAGGGTGAGCCCGGGTGAGCCCGGATCAGGCATGGCGCCGGTCAGGAGCAGGCGGAGGTTCTTTTTCTTGGCGATGATCGCGCGCGCCTCCGCGTCCGCGCCGGGCGCGATGATGACTTCGGTGAAGATGCCGGTGATGGCCTCAGCCGCGGCCGCGTCGATGATCCGGTTGCAGGCGACGATGCCGCCGAAGGCGCTGACCGGATCGCAGGCCAGCGCGCGGGGATAAGCGTCCAGGACAGTGTCGGCGCTCGCCACGCCGCAGGGATTGGCGTGCTTGATGATGGCGACCGTGGGGCGGTCGAACTCGGCCACCAGCTCAAAGGCCGCGTCAGTGTCGTTCAGGTTGTTGTAGGAGAGATCCTTGCCCTGCACCTGCTCCGCCGTCGCCACGCCCGGCCGGGCGCTGCCGTCGGCGTAAAACGCTGCGGCCTGGTGCGGGTTCTCGCCGTAGCGCAACAGTGGGCCGCGACTTCCAGCCACGACCAGGCGTTCGGGCAACTTCTCCCCACCAACGCCTGCGAACCAGCGCGAAATCGCCGCATCGTAAGCGCCCGTGCGGGCATAAGCGGCAGCGGCAAAACGCCGACGGAGATCGAGCGTCGTGGCGCCGCCATGGGCGCTCATCTCGGCGGTCAGCGCTTCGTACTGGCCGGGCTCGATGACCACGGCAACGAAATCGTGGTTCTTGGCCGCCGCCCGGATGAGCGCCGGGCCGCCGATATCGATGTTCTCGATGCAATCGTCGAATTCGGCGCCCTTGGCCACAGTCGCTTCGAACGGATATAGGTTCACCACCACCAGGTCGATCGGCCCGATGGCATGGGCCTCCATCGCCGCGCGGTGGCCGTCATCGTCGCGGCGGGCCAGGATGCCGCCGTGGATCTTGGGCTGCAGGGTTTTCACACGGCCGTCCATCATCTCCGGAAAGCCGGTGTAGTCGGCCACCTCGATCACTTCGACCCCGGCATCCGCGAGCGCCTTGGCCGAGCCGCCGGTGGACAATATCTCCACACCCTTGTCGGCAAGGAACTGCCCCAGCGCCTCGAGCCCGGTCTTGTCGGAGACCGATATCAGCGCTCTGGATATCGAAATGGTCGCGGCCGGGGCCATGGCGTGCTCCCCCATACGGTGATGGCTTCGGATTGGTCGGGCGCCGGACGGGCCCAAGCGGTTCAGCGGGCCTTCCGTTTGGCCGCCGCCGGCGGTGCGGCGCCCTTTGCAGCATCGTATTCTGGTACCAGGCGCCTGAGCTCCGCCAGGGTTTGCTCCGTCTCCCCGGCGGCCGCGCGCGCCTGCAACGCGTCGATCGAGCGCGCCAGAAGCGCCCGGTCAGCGGTACGAGGGCTTGCCAACAGGATATCTTTGTATTTGGTGGGCACCGTCGGCTCGGCCGCGTGCAGCAATTCCTCATGCAGCTTTTCACCGGGCCGGAGGCCGGTATAGGTGATCTCGATGTCGCTCTCCGGCTCAAGCCCTGCGAGGCGGACCATTTGTCTTGCGAGGTCCTGGATACGCACCGGCTCGCCCATTTCCAGCACATGGATGCGCCCGCCGGCTTCGGCCTCACCGCCGGCCTCGCCACCTGCCAGCGTGGACGCCTGGAGCACAAGCTCAACGGCCTCGCGCACCGTCATGAAATAGCGCGAGACGTCGGGGTTGGTCACAGTCAGCGGACCGCCCGCGGCGAGCTGAGCCTGAAACAGTGGCACCACCGATCCCGTAGAGCCCAGTACATTGCCGAACCGCACGGTGGCGAAGCGCGTCCGGTCGCGCCGCCCGACCGCATCGAGATCGAGCGCCTGGCAGTAGCTCTCGGCGAGCCGCTTTGTGGCGCCCATCACGTTGGCGGGATTGACTGCCTTGTCGGTGGAAATCAGCACCATTGTCTCCACACCGGCGGACAGGCAGGCATCGGCGACGTTTCGGGTACCGATCACGTTGGTCAGGACGGCTTCGCACGGATGCATCTCGGCCATTGGCACGTGCTTGAGCGCAGCGGCATGGAAAACCAATTCGGGCCGGGCTTCCTGAAGCACGGCGGTCACGCGCGCCTTGTCGCGAACGTCACGCAGCACCGCGGCACCGGACAGTGCCGGGTGCCGAGTGGCAAGCTCGCGGTCGATCGTATAGAGCTGATATTCGGAGTTGTCGACGAGGGTCAGCTGTGCCGGCGCGTAGTCCGAGATCTGGCGCACAAGCTCGGAGCCGATGGTCCCGCCGGCGCCCGTTACCATCACGCGCTTGCCTTCGATCAATGCTTTCATCGCCGGACGGTCGAGTGCGGCTTGGGGCCGGCCGAGCAGATCCTCGATCGCGATTGGGCGAATCGTTGCTTGTTGTTCTTCGCCCGACTCGGCCTCGAAATCCTCCAGCCGCGGCAGACGCGCAAGCGTCATCCCATGAGCATCTGCCAAATCGAGCAGGGCACGGATGCGGGCGCCGTCCAGCCCTTCCTTGGTGATGATGAGCCGGCGTGGCTTTCGGCCGGCTTTGCTGAGCTTTGAAACCACCGCGTCCAGATCGTCGAGTACTCCCAGTACCGGCACGCCGTGGATATGGCGCCCGACGCGGCCGGACGAGTCGCTGACAATACCAACCGCGGCGTAATTGGCATTGGGGGCCCGGTCGACACCGCGAATGAAAAGCTCCGCCCCGTCCCCGGCGCCCAACAGCAGCACAGGGATGCGCCGGCTGCCGTCGCGCGCCAATAGCGTGCCGAGGCGGCGGTCCTTGAAAACCCGGTAAAGCGCGCGCGGGCCGCCCAGGAAGGTGACCAACACGAACCAGTTGATGAAAAGCGAGGAGCGCGGCAGGTCTTGGAGCCGGTTCACCAGGAAGAGCAGCGGAAGGAAAACCAGAATAACAAGCGACGCGGCCTTGAGGATCGCCACCATGTCGTTGAGCGAGGCATAGCGCCAGACGCCGCGGTAGAGATCGAAAGTCGCGAAAACGCCTGCGGCGACGAGCGCAAAGAGGCCCATGCCAATCCAGAAATAGTCGCTGGTGTACCAAAGCACGGACTCGCCCAGGCGCAGATATTGCGCGGCGGCGAACGACGCCGCGGCCATGACCACGTCGTGCACGAAAGCGATGCGCGCACGATATCCGCGAAGGCTCTTGAACATTCCGCCTCGTGTGTCCGAGAGGGCCGGACATTAGCATGGGCGACACACACGGCGACAGAAAAGGCCGTGGTACGAGCCCGATCGCGTCAGTTGGCGTCACCAGCCAACTCCCCCACCCGACCACCCCTGAGCATACGATCCCGTGGGTGGTCGGGTGGGGGAGTGGGCCGGCCCCGGCTCCGGCAGAGCCAGTAAACTGGTCGGGTGGGGGAGTGGGCTGGAGCGAGGCGCCTGCCAACAAAAGCGTGGCCGGACCGCTCAGCCTTTCCCAGTGTCCTTTTCGCTTCGGCTAAGCAGGAACAGCGTCAATGCGATCAAGGCCGCGCCCAAGCCCAATGCCGGCCAGCGCCAGTCCGCCGCGGATTCGGCAATGAGCGCCAGCCCGATGAGCGCGGCGTTGGTTGCGGCGATCAGCCGCACGACCTGAGCGTGGCTGAGGCCAGCTCGGACGGCGCGCTGGTAGAAATGTTCCCGGTGGGCCTGCCAGACACGGGCGCGCCGGGCCAGGCGCCGCAACAGCGTCCATGTGGCATCGGCCAGATAATAGCCCGGCAGCAACAATGCAGCGGCCCAGGCCCCTTTGGCGGCGGCGAAAATCAACAACCAGCCGAGCAGATATCCGAGCGGCACGCTGCCGACGTCACCCATGAAGACCCGGGCCGGATGCCAGTTCCACCACAGAAATCCAAGCGCGGCCCCCGCACAGGCCAGTGCGATCAATCCGAGTTCCGGCGACACGCCGCCAAGGGCTCCGACAGCGAATAGGCCGAGCCCGACCGCTATCGTCTCCGCGCCGGCGATGCCGTCGATCCCGTCCATGAAGTTGAAGAGATTGACGAACCAGAGCCAAGCCAACGCGGCGACGGCCCGGTCGCCCCAGAAGGGCAACAGCCCTTGGAATACGCGCGCGCTCTCCTCCAGGCCGGACAGGCCGACCACGACGGCAACCAGCTGGATGGCCAACCGTGGCAGAGCCCCCAGACTACGCAAATCGTCAAGCCAGGACAGGCCGGCCAGCGCGGCCATCGCCAAAAGGACATGCCACAATCCTGTTGGTGCCGATTGGGCCGTCAGACCGATTGCAACGGCCGCTCCGATCAACACGGCGACCACTGCGATACCGCCGCCGCGCGGGGTCGGTTCGACATGGCTCGAGCGTTCGTTGGGGTGATCGAAGATCTGCCGCCGCCGCAGGGCCTTGAGGACGATCCATGTCAGCGCGCCGGATGCGAGCGCGGTTGCGAAGACGACAATGGCCGGCGCGAATGTCCCCATGGGCAGGCGTTATAGACCCCGCGCAGGCACAAAAAAACCGCGAGGGCCCACCCGGGCCCCGCGGCTCACTGGATTTCGCCGCCAATGCCTCCTCTCTCGCTTGCGGGAGAGGGAGGGGCCCGCGACCCGAAGGTTCGTGGGAAGGTGCGGGCAACACCGATGGCCAAATCCGCGGCTGCCGGTCATATTTCGATCGTGGCCCTCACCCGGCCGGCCCTATCGGGCAGACCACCCTCTCCCGCATGCGGGAGAGGGTTTGCGCTACGCTCTAGACCCAGCCGCGCTCCAGCTTGAGCGCGAGGCCGGCCTCGAACGATCGCGGCACGACGCCGAGCCGCTCGCGAAGCGGTGTCATATCGAAGGCTTTGTCCTCGGTCATGCGCCGAAGCTCCGCGCGATTGGGCGCGCTGCGCAAACCGAGCGGGCGGGCGCAAGCGCCGAGCGCCGCGACAATCCCAACCGGCAAGGGCAGGATGACGGCGCGGCGGCCCATCGCACGGGCGCAGGCGGCAACGAAATCGCGGTAGGCGATCGGCGCGGGCCCGCCGACCACGATCGGCGGACCCGGCGCCTCGTCCCGGGTGAGAGCGCCGACGAAGGCATCGACCAGGTCGTCGACGAAGACCGGCTGGATGGTAGCGCGCCCGCCCGCCGGCAGCGGGAACGGCACCGGCCCGCCTTTCGGCCAGCGCGCGGCATAGCGGAGGATGCGATTGACATTGCGCTCGTCCGGCGACCCATAGATCAGGCCCGGATGCAGCATCACGCCTGGCCGCCCGCTGGCCGTGAAAGCCGCCTCGCCGGCGCGAACCTCATCGGCTGCGGGATCGGGAAGTTGCGTGAAGCGGCGCGTCGAGCCGGTCAGCACAACCCTGCGGCAATCGTCCGGCAGCGCGCCGAGTAGGCTCGCGGTAAATCGGGCATGGGCGAGCGAAACAACCTGGTGCGCCCCGGCAAGGGCGGTGCGCACCGTCTCCGGCTGTGACAGATCGGCGACGACGGTTCGAGCTATGCCATCCAATGCGGCGAGACGTTCGAGGTCGCGGCCGACTGCAACGACGTCGCGCCCGTCGGCCAGCAGGCGTGCGACCAGATAGCGCCCGGTCTTGCTGGTGGCGCCAATGACGGCAACGCTCACGACGGGCCGCGCAGCCCGAGCAGGTCGAGTTGCCGGGCCACCACCTTCGCCTCGTCATAGAGCTCAAGCGCGCGCGCGCGCCCAGCCTGCCCGAGCCGTTTGCGCTCGGCAGCATCGCCTGCCAGGACGGCGAGCGCGGCACCTAGGGCTCCGGCGTCGCGCACCGGGACGAGCGTCCCTGTCTCGCCATCGACCACTTCCTCGCGCGAGCCACGGATATCGCTGGAGACCACGGGAAGGCCGCTCATCATCGCCTCGATGATCGACCGCGGCATGCCCTCGCGATGCGAGGCCAGCACGAAGATGTCGGCGGCGCGCAAGAGAGCCGCCACGTCCTCCCGGTAGCCCAGAAAGCGAACACGGTGCTTCATATCTGGGTTGGCTTTGATTGCGGTAATCGCCTCGTCGATACCGCCGGCATGGTCGCTCGCGAGGCGCTCACCGACCACCCAGAGCTCGGCATCCGGCACCCCACGCATCGCCTCGAAGAGTTCGGGATAGCCTTTCTCCGCGACAAGGCGCCCAACCGTCACGATGGCTGGCGCAACTGCATTGGCGCCGATGGATTTTCGTGTCGTCGCGCGTTCGGCTTGATCGCCAACCGGATGAAAGCGCGCCGGATCGACACCGTTGCCGATCGCCTGGATCACCTTGCCCCGGATGAGACCGAGGCGGCGCGCGGTCTCCGCGTCCTCCTGTGCCTGGGTAAACAACACATCGGTCACGCGACCGGCCAGCCATTCCAGCGCCACGAAGAGCGAGCGCTTGGCCCGGCCCATATGCTCATGGAAATAAAAGCCATGCGCGGTGTAGACGATGCGCGGCACTCTGGCGCCCCGCGCGGCGAAACGCCCCACCAGCGACGCCACCGGCGTATGCGCATGAACGATATCGAAGCCCTCGCGCCGAAACAGCGCCTTCAGCTGACGGTAGGCGCCGATGTGACGGAACAAGTTGAAACTGCGCTCGATGTTGACCGGCTCCACGCGGAACCCTGCGGCGCGCACCGGTTCGAGCAGCGGCCCTTCGGCGCAAATGCCGACAACCTCATGGCCTTCCGCCCGCATACCTTCCATCAACGGCAACAGGAAATGCCGCAGCGTAAAGTCGACGGCGCAAAGCTGGGCGATCTTGGCCATATGCTCAGTCGATCAGGCGATCAGGCGGCCACGGAGGTGGCAGCCTCGGCCTGCCGGTCGCACCACTGCTGGAAGGCAATCACCGACCAGAGCTGCCAGGACGTGTCGCGGCGGTGCGCCCGCAACTCCTCCAGCCAGCGCGCCGGCAATTCGGGCCGTATCAAGCCCTGGCGCTTAAGCCGCACAGGGTCGATCGCCTCGCGCACCAGATCGGATAGCGGACCGGTCAACCATTCGGCGATCGGAACCTCAAAGCCTTTTTTTGGTCGGGCAAAGACCTCAGCGGGCAGGCGGTCGCGAAACGCCTCCCGCAGGACATGCTTGCCGGCGCCGCGCTTCAGTTTGAACGCACCCGGCATGGCTGCGGCGCATTCGACTACCCGCTGATCGAGATAGGGGCAACGGACCTCCAGCCCGTGCGCCATGCTCATGCGATCGACCTTGACCAGCATGTCGCCCGGCAGCACGAGGGCGATGTCGGCGGCGAGCATGGCGTTGACCGGGTCGGCCGCACCGGATTGCTCGCGTAGCGCGGCAACCAGGCTTTCAAGTGAAGGTCCGTCCGCGGTCCCGACCAACAGCGCGTCGAGCTCGACCTCCGAAAGCGAACGGGCCCAGCCGGCTTGGCGGCCGACCGCGTCTCTGCCGCCATGGGCGGCGAAGCGACGGGCGCGCCGGAAGCGCTCGCGCAAAGCACCGCCCTTGCTCTCGGGCAGGGCACGGATGAGCGGCTCGATCGCACCGCGGCGCAGCCAGCCGGGCAGGCTCTGGTAACGCGCGGCCGCAAGCTCGCCCTGGTATTTGCGATAACCGCCGAAGACCTCGTCGGCGCCATCCCCCGACAGCGCCACCGTGACATGGCGCCGGGTCTCGCGGGAAATCAGAAATGTCGGAATCGCCGAGGAATCCGCGAAGGGCTCGTCCAGTCCGTCGAACACGGCCGCCACCACGTCACGCGTCTCGCCGGCGCCGACCGAAAGCTCGGTGTGCTCGGTTCCGAGATGGGCCGCGACCGCGCGTGCCTGGGGCCGTTCCTCGTAGTAGTCGGGCGCGCCCTCAAACCCCACGGTAAATGTGCGCACGCTCTCCGCGGATCGAACCAGCGACGCCGCGACGATCGCGGAGTCGATGCCCCCGGAGAGGAAGGCGCCGACCGGCACGTCGGCCACGAGACGGTCCCGCACGGCTTCGTCAACGCGGCCGCGCAGATCGTCGACGGCGTCTTCAATGGAGCCATAGGACGTAGGGCGCGCGGCTTCAGGGTCGTACCAGCGCCGCACGCTCGGCTCCCCTCCTCTGTTTGCACCGGAAAATCGCAATAGGTGACCGGGCGGCAATTTGGAAACGCCCTCAAGAATGCTGTAGGGCTCGGGCAGGTAGCGAAGCGCGAAGTAAAGCCGCAGTGAGGCCGAATCGACCGTGCCGGTTTCTCCTTCAAGGCGTTGCAGCGCACGCAGGTCGGACGCGAAGGCCAAGCGTGTACCCTGGGCGCGATAGACGAGCGGCTTCTTGCCGAACGCATCGCGGGCCAGCACCAGTTCGCGCGACGCCCCGTCCCACAGCGCGAAGGCGAACATGCCGACCAGCTTGGGCAATAGCGCCTCGCCCCAGCGTGCCCAACCGGCAAGCAGAACCTCGGTGTCCGATTGCGATTTGAAGCGCTCGCCGATGTTCTCCAGCTCCCGCCGGAGCTCACGGAAATTGTAGATCATGCCGTTGAAGACAACGCTGAGCCCGCCCCGCTTCATCGGCTGGGCGCCAGCGGGCGAGAGATCGACAATTGCAAGACGCCGATGCCCGAGCAGACAATGTGCGTCCGCCCATACGCCCTCACCATCGGGCCCACGCGGGGCCAGGCGATCGAGCGCGCCCCTCAGACGCGGCTCGCACACTGCCCGGTCGAGGCCTTTCATATCGGCGATGCCGGCGATGCCGCACATCACGCCGCCTCGGCGTTGACCGGCGCAGACGGGAGGCTGCGCAACCAGCATTCGACATTGACGAGGCGCATCACGTCCGGCGCACCCGCCCGCCCGCCGGCCCGGAAATCCTCAACGGCCTGCCTCAACCGTTTGGGATCGGTGAAGGCGGCAAGCCGCGCATTCGGCGCGGCAACATCGTCGAGGTAACGGCCGAGCCCGGCAGCATCGCGCAACCAATCCTGCGCCGGCAAGGTCAGCCCGACCTTGCGGCGATGCAGCAAGTCCTTTGGCAGGTAGGGGGCAGCTATCTTTTTCAGCAGCGGTTTGGTGACGCCGCCGGGCGTGGTGATGGCGCGTGGAATGGCGTTAACGACCCGCGCCAAGGGCAAATGCACGAACGGCACCCGGGCTTCAACCGAAGCCGCCATCGCCATCTTGTCCTGGCGCATGAGCAGCGATTCCAGATAGTTGATCTGGTCGACGCCATGCAAACGGGCGCGGAAATCACCAAAGCGGGCGCTCACCGCTTCGCGCGCGCCGGGCGCGGGCACGAGCTCGGGGAAGGCCCGGTGCATAGCGCTCACATCGTGGGTCACGCTGCCATAGACCGCGGCGTCCTTGCCGGCCATGCGCTTGATGCCCAGAAAGGGCGAGCGCACCGGCAGCAGGCCGGTCGGCAGCATGCGAGCGAGGCGTTCCTGCCAGGCCAGCTTCTTCCAATCGCCGTAACGCGAATAGCCGCCGAAGAGTTCGTCCGCGCCCTCCCCCGTCAGCACGACCTTGGATGTCTTGGCGATCTCGTCGCAGAGCCGCATCAACATGACGCAGCCCAGATGCGGGCTCGGCCCCTCCATGTGGCGCACGGCACGCGGCAGCGCCTCGGCGAAGTCAGCGCCGGTCATGGCAATTTCGCTATGGTCGATGTCGTAGCGCTCGACGACTTGAGCCCGCCAGCGGCTTTCGTCATGGGCGGGATTGTCGAGCGCCACGCCGAAGGACGCCAAGCGGCCGGGCGTGCGGGCGCTGGCAATCGCAGTGATCAGGCTCGAATCGACGCCGCCGGAAAGCTGCACCGTATAACCGACGTCGCTCGCCAGATGGGCAGTCACCGAAGCTTCGATGGCGTCGGCAGCCAGCGTTTCGGCCCGGGCCGCATCGATCGAGGGGTCGGGCGTGAACGTGTCGAGCGGATCGCAGAAGCGCCGCTCGGCCACGGCGCCGTCGGCCAAGGAGACGGTCAATACCGTGCCGCCGGGCACTCGTTCGATATGCTTCAGGTTTGAGAGCCGGCCCGCCGCCCAGTTGAAGGTGAGAAGTTCCGCGAGCGCTGCCGGATCGGGTTCGGCCGGCACCAAGCGCAACAGCGGGCGCATCTCGCTGGCGAGGCCGACGAATTTTCCGTGGCGGGCAAGATAGAGCGGCTTGATGCCGAAGGGATCGCGCGCCGCGATCAGCGTGTTCTTCTCACGGTCCAGAATCACGAAGGCGAACATGCCTTCGAGCCGATCGAGCACGCCCTCGCCCCACGTCGCATAACCGAGCAGGATAGCCTCGCTATCGCCGTCGGTGCGGAGTTCCACGCCGGCATCCTCCAGCGCCTTGCGAACCGCGCGGTAGTTATAGATCTCGCCGTTAAAGACTAACGTGTAGCGGCCGCTCGGATCGGTCATCGGCTGGTCGGCACCGGGCGTGGGGTCGAGGATGGCGAGGCGGCGGAAGACGAGTGCCACGCCGGCTTCCGAGAGCGTGCCGCCGGAATCGGGGCCTCGGTGGTGAAGGTCTCGCTCCATCTTGGCCAGAAGCGCCTTGGGAAAGCGCCTGCCCGGTTCGATAAGCGCCGCCAACCCGCACATCAGCTCGCACCCTGCAGCGGACCGTCGATGTAGAGGGTCTCGAAACGCTCCAACGCCCGGCCGAGCGAGAACCGCTCCACCATGCGCGCACGCGCGGCGCTGCCTCGAGCGCTGCGCTCGGAGGCCGGAAGCGCCAGGAAAGCATTGATCGCATCGGCCAACGCGGCTGGATCGCGCGGTGGCACGACGCTGCCCGTATCGTCGACGATGCGTGCCGCATCGCCGACATCGGTCACCACGGCAGACCGCCCGCAGGCCATCGCTTCGCCAAGCACCGTGGAAAAGCCCTCGCCGTAGGCCGAGCTCAAGACGATCAGATCGGCAGCATTGTAGAGCGCGGCCATGTCGCTGCGCGGGCCGAGGCCGATCAAATTTGGGCGCGCGTCGAGCTTGTCGGTGCCGAGGCCGACCGCCAAAGCGACGACCTTGGGCAAGCGCTCGAGCGCAGCCAGAAAGGTTTCGTGGTCCTTCATCGGGTCGACGCGGGCGGGCAAGATGACGACCTTAGCAGTGGTGGCGATGCCAAGTTCCTGGCGCACTGCCTCGCGCGCCGATCTGTCCGGTTGAAAGCGCTCCACATCGATGCCGTTCTCGATCACCTCGAAGACTTTGGCGCGGTAGCCGAGCGCGCGATGCACGTCGCGGCCGGCCTCCGAATTGGCGATCACGGCATTCGGCACGCCAGAAAGCCGCCGGCAGGCCGCGACCGCCATTCGAAGCGGCCGGCCATAGCGCTCGATCTCCATATCCGAGCAGCGCACGCCCCAGTAAAGCCCCGTGGCCCTGCGTCGTCCGGAGAGCCGAAGCGCCAGCGTGGCCGCGAGATCGCCGTAATACATCCAGCCCTGGATGGCACGGGGCTCGCGCTCGCGGATAAGATGGGCGAGACGGCGCACGGCGGCGGCGAATCCAATGACGCCTCGGCTGCCCAATTCAAACAGCGGCACATTGGCCGTACGCAAGCGCGCAGCGTTCTCGCCGCCGGACAGGAGATCGGCAACGATGGGATCCGTGCGGCGACCGGGTGCAGTCACCAGGCTGGTGAGCATAGCCTCCGCACCGCCCAGGCCGAGGCCTGGAATGACATGCAGCACGCCGGGCCGGCGATCGGGTATACCGGGCTCGCCGGTCATTCGCCGAGCTTGGACAATACGGCTTCGAAAGCCGCCACGGCGTTCTCCAATTGGTAGGCTTCGGGCAGCAGGCTGGGGCGCGGTGCCGCTGTCGGGTGCGTTTCAACCGAGCGCATGGCAGCAACGAAGGCGTCGCCGGCCGCCGCAACCGTGACCGCGCCCGGCGGGGCGGCCGCGGCCAGCTTGGCAATACCGCCCGATTCCGGCGTGGCTATCACCGGTGTGCCGCAGGCCAGCGCCTCCAGCGCGGCGTTCGGCATGCCCTCCCAGCGCGACGGCATGACGAATGCGTCCGCGCCGGCGTAATACGGAGCGACATCCGACACGAAGCCAGGCAGCGTGACGCGCGTTGAAATTCCGAACCTCTCAGCCTGTTGGATCAGTGCTTCGCGGTCCGGGCCTTCGCCGAAAATGGTGAGCTGCGCGGCACCCGGCAGCTCCGCCAACGCCGACAACAACCGTTCAAAACCCTTCTGCCGGACCAAACGTCCGGCGGCGATGAACCGTGGTCCCGGCCCCGGCGTCCTGCTCGGTTCGGCGGCGGCAAGGCGCAGCCCGGCTTCATCGACCGGGTTGGGAACGACGGCCAGCCGCGTGCGCGGAACCGCAAAGCTCTCCGCGAACTCATCCGCCATTCGCCCGGAGCTGCAGATGACCCGGTCGGCGCGGCGGTAGAGCCGGCGGTAGCCGAAACCCATCGCCCCGCCGAACCGAACCTGCGGCAAGGCAAGTGACGGCAAGTTCGCCTCGCGCAGTACCAGGCGCGTCCCGGACGGCAGGCAGCGCCGCGAAGCCAGAAGGGCCAGGTTTACATATCCGAAGCTGGAGACGACGACGTCGGGCCGCAATTCGCGCAACCGCCGCAACAACAACGGCAAAGCCTGGCGCAGTCGCGACCGCGCAAGATCGATGACTGTGATGCCGTCGGGCAGCAATCGCTCTAGCGGCCCAGTGCGGGAAAGCAAGATCAAGCTGGTTTCACAAGAGCCGCGCGAAAGCCCGTGCGCGAAGGCCAGCATGACCCGCTCCGCGCCGCCGCCCGCCAGCGACGGAAGAACGAAGGCGATCCGCGATTTCACGTCCGGGAAAGCGCGTCGCGAACCGCCTCGACGATGCGGTCGGCCGCCGTTGCGCTCATATAGCCGTGCATCGGCAGGCTGAGGATGCGTTCGCACAACCCTTCGCTGACGGGACAGGCGCCTTCCCCGCCACCGAAATGACGGTAGGCCGGCTGTAGATGAAGCGGCCGCGGATAATAGACAGCGGTCGGGATGCCGGCCTCGCGCAGGTGATCGGCCACGGCGTCGCGTCGGTCGGTCAGGATGGAATATTGGGCCCAGGCCGATGCGGCGCCGTTCGGCCGGGCCGGGGTTTCGACCAGATCGCCGAACCCCGCATCATAGCGCTCGGCAAGTGTCTGGCGGGCGGCAATTTCAGCGTCGAGCGCCGGCAGCTTGGCCAACAGAACCGCGGCCTGGATCGTGTCGAGGCGGGCGTTCAGCCCAATGCGTTCGATCTCATATTTGGCCTTGCCCGAGCCGTGAACCCGAATTGAGCGCAAGTTCGCGGCTAAAGCGTCGTCATCCGTGAAGATCGCCCCGCCATCGCCAAAACAACCCAGCGGCTTGGCCGGGAAAAAGGAAGTGGCTGTGATCGGCGCCAACGCCCCGCTGTGACGTTCGTGATACCGCGCGCCCATACTTTGCGCTGCATCGGCGATCAGCAGAAGATCGCCCGCAGCGCATATCTCCGTCAGCGCCGCATAATCCGCCGGCAAGCCGAACAGGTCGACCGCAATTGCGGCGCGCGGCGTAAGTTCGCCAGCGTCTCGAACTTGGGCCACGCGGCGCTCCAGGTCGGCGCAGTCGATGTTGAAGTTTCGCGGATCGACATCGACGAAAACCGGGCACGCGCCGAGCAGAGCGACCACCTCGGCGGTGGCTGTGAAAGTGAAGGCGGGCATGAAGACAGCATCGCCCGGACCGACGCCAGCTGCCATCAACGGCGCCAGCAAGGCATCGGTGCCGCTGGAAACGCCGATCACATGGCCGACGCCGGTACGCGCGCCGAGCGCCGCCTCGAGCTCGGCTACTTCCGGCCCCATGATGAAGCGGCCATGCGCCACTACGGCGGCCATACGGGCATCAATCTCCGGGCCGAGCGCCTGGTACTGTGCCTTCAGCCCGGCAAACTCGATGTCGGGAACTGTTTGAGGATCAGCCGGTCCGTTCAAGGCCTTGCTCCGTTTCCTTGTAGCGCTCGCCGGTGCGCGGGCAGACGAGGTCCGGTCCGAGCCGCTCCCCCGTCCGGCTGACCCAGCCGATGGCCCGCGCCGGCGTGCCGACGACCAACGCATGATCGGCAACATCGCGGGTGACCACCGCGCCGGCTCCGACCATCGCATACCGTCCGATGGTGATGCCGCATAGCACCGTGGCATTGGCGCCGATGGACCCGCCCCGCTTGACCAATGTCGGGGCAAATTCGTCCTTGCGCTCCACGAAGGCGCGCGGTGTCAGGACGTTGGTGAAAACCGCCGAAGGTCCGCAGAACACCTCGTCCTCCAGCGCCACGCCTTTGTAGAGCGAGACGTTGTTCTGGATCTTACAGCCATTGCCGACGGTGACGTCCGGGCCGACCATGACGTTCTGGCCAAGCACACAGTCGCTGCCGATGCGCGATCCACCGAGTACATGGCAGAAATGCCAAATTCGGGTGCCCGGTCCAACCGTGGCCCCATCGTCGATTACCGCACTCTCATGGATCAAGGGATTAGGCATCGATCGTCTCCGGACCCAGGGCGACGCGCTCGCCGCTGACGATCGAGCGCTGACAGGCGTCGAGCACACGGAGCACACGCAGCCCTTCCTCGGCGTCGGAGGGCGGTGGCTGCCCGCTACCCACGGCCGCTAAGAAAGCCTCGCATTCAAGGCGCAGCGGCTCTCCTGCTTCGTACGCAACGGGTTCAGCCTCGGCCTTGTCGATCACCGGCAGCTCGCCGTCCCAATGGGCGGTATGGCGGTAGAGCAGAAGTTTGTCGTCACCCGCTGCAGCGTCATTGAAGACGAGCATCGCGTCCTCGCCGACCACGACAAGGCGCTGATCCTTATAGGGATGGAGCCAGGAGACGAAGATGTGGGCCTGCAACTCCTGGCCAAAGTCGAGATGCGAAAGTGTCGTGTCGGCGACCCCGTCCGACAGATAGTGACCGGCGCTGGCGCTGACCGCTTCGGGAAGGCGGCCGGCGAGATTGAGGATCATCGAAACATCGTGCGGCGCGAACGACCAGAGGGCGTTCTCCTCGCGGCGGATGCGGCCAAGGCTGAGACGGTTGGAATAGATGTAGCGAAGGCCACCAAGCGCACCGCCGCGAACCAACGCCGACAACGCCAGGAATGCCGGATGGTAGAGCAGCAAATGCCCGACCATGAGCACCAGGCCGCGTGCCGCCGCCTTCTCCGCCAAGGCCTGGCCTTCGGCGATGTCGAGGCAGAGCGGCTTCTCCACGAAGACATGTTTGCCGGCATCGAGCGCCCGGTCGACCAACCCGCCATGCGTTGCAGCCGGGGTCGCGATGACGACTGCGTCGACGCCGGGGTCGCCCAGGACGGAGGCTAAGTCCGGTCTGGCGAGTGCGCCGTCATATTGCTCGGTGATCGCCGAGAGGCGAGCAGTATCGCTGTCGAGGACGCCGTTCAGCGAACCGAGGGCGTGGTGGTTTCTCACCAGGTTCGCCCCCCACGGCCCGGCACCTATTACAACGACTTGTTTCGTCATGTCCGCGCCCGGGCCATCAAATCTGAGACGACGTCACTAAACTGTGCCACCTGCCGTGCGCCGCCGAAGCGTTCAGCGCCGAGCTGCGCGGCCGCGTCGCTGAGGCGTTGCCAAAGGGCTCGATCTTCATGCAGCGCTGTCAGCCGGGTCGCCTTCACAGTCGCATCGAACTCACCGAACAGGTACCCCGTTTCGCCATCGCGCACGACACCTTCATAGTCGCCGGTCGCCAGAACGGGCACGCCCGCCCGGGCAGCCTCGATCACATCGCGGCCCCAAGGATCGTTCTCGCGGGACGGCCGCACCAAGGCAAACGCGCCAGCCAGCACATCTTCCGGTTTGGCTGTATGGCCGCGCAGCTCGATGCGCGACGACAGCCCCTCCGCCACGATACGCCGTTCCATGGCGCTCTTGAACGAAGGATCCTGCCGGGCCTCGCCATAGATTGCGATGATCATGGGAGGGGCCTCTCGTTCCTCCAGCGCTGCGGCAAGGTCGACCAGCCGGTCGGTACCCTTGGCCCAGTCGATGCTGCCGAGATAGACGATCTCGGGCGTCGCGGCAATTGGCCGGCGCGGAACAGGATCCGGCGCGATGTTCCAGAGCACAGTGCCGGCCAGCGGCGCGTCGGCTTCCAGCTCGCGGAACCGCATTTCCTCCTGATCAGAGATAAAGAAGATATGGTCGAGTTCACGAGCCAGAGTGCGCACCAGCCAACGGCCCCAGGCATTGCCCGGAACGTGGGTCCGCGAATGCCCTATGAGCGGCAGACCGGCGTGCCTCCGAAGACGGGGGGCGAGCAAGAACAAGCCCTCGTAGTTCAAATGGATGAGCGACGCCCGATGTTCTCGCGCCAGCGACGCCAGCCGCCGCGCGGCGGCACCGAGCCCGAGCAGGCGCGGCGCCGAGCCGAGGAATATCTTGAAGCTGTTGTAGGGCCGCGGGGCGAAGCTGGCGATCTCCGGTATATGGCGGGTCGGAATGCCGACGCCGGAATAGCGCTCGCTGACCGGTCCCTCCTGGCGGTGCGCGACCAGCGGCTCGATACGGTCGCGGTCGAGCCGACGCAATAGCTCGAAGAGACTGCGCGACGACCCACCCCAACCGCCCTCGATGTCGACGTGGAGCGTGCGGATCGGGCCCTGCACACCGCCATCATTCACCACTGGGGCGACCGTCCCAGGCAATACCGTGTCGCTCAAGATAGCTTTGCGTGAGCCAGGCAATACCATGGCGCGCGCCTCGGCGATCGGCCGTCGCGCGGCGATAAGAAACGATGCTCGAATGTCCGCCCAATTCCATCCAATATTGGAAGTACCGCCGCTCGAAACGATGCCAGGCCGCAGCACCGAGCGGCGCGTGCAGCGCCTTGGCAGCGAAGCGGAGCGGGCGCAGCCAATGCGGGCGGATCGACTTTGAGTTAACCGGCAGCCGGCTCCAGACGCCGCCCCAGTCCTCGGCCGCCAGCATGTCGGCATAGAGTTTCTGTCCCGCTTTGCCGGCAAGCGGCACTGTCTCGAAGAAATCGAGCAGGCTCTTGTCCCACAAGGGGAGCCGCCAGTCGTGGCCCAGCTGGTCGTAGACGCGCTGGCCGTTGATCACATATTTGCATTGGCGGTCCTGAAACTCGGCGTATTCGAACAACCCGTAATCGTCCTCCGGCGCGTCGGGAACTGCGTCCGCACGTTGGAGCGAGGCACCCAGCAGTTCAGCGACACGACCGCGGCGGTCCTTGGTCAGCAAGGCCTCCCAGAGCGCGAAATGTTTGCCGATGAACGTCTCGAGGATCCGCGCCAGTCGCTCTTCTGCGTCCAAGGACGACGCTGGTTCGCGGATCGCCGGCACCACATGCCCACCGCTCAAAAAGTCGCCGGTATTGCCGTTGGCGATTGCCGCGTCCGATGGAATGAAGCCGGCATCCTTAAGTGCCATGATTTGCGGCATGTCCTGGACAAAAGGGCAAGCCTGCAACGTGTCGGCATCGCTCAGGTATGAACGATAGGTTGGACTGGCGTAGAACCGGCGCATGAACGGCACATCCATGGGCACGACGGTCCACGGGTAACCAAGCCGGGTGGCGATGGCCTGACTGGCGGCGATCTCGTGGTTGCCGCGCCGGCCGTATGCGAAACAACGCACGTTGCGGTAGCCAAGATGGTGTGCAGCGCTAACGATCAGCCGTGAATCGCGGCCCGCACTGAGCGGTACCACCAACTCGCGGTCGCCTACGCCTGCCATCATCGCATCGACGACGGAGAGCACTGTCTCAGCAAGTGCCTTGTGGGCGCGGTCCGGATTGTATGCCGGCTTGTCCGCCCGCCATGGCCGGTAGGTATAGTAGCGGTGCCGGTAGGCCTCGCTGCCCCGCAACAGCACGAACTCGCCCGGGCCGACCACATCGATTCCGTGATAGAGGGTCGCATCGTCGACGGTGTAACCTGCCATGGCGAGGGCGAGCGCGGCGTCGAGGTTGAGGGCTTCCCGGCCAAGCCCAATTGCGCGGCGCAGACGCTCGGGCCGAGCATCAATCCGCCAACCCTCATCCATTCGACCATAGGCGACCGGCACGCTGCGCACCCGGTCGGCGGCAATCAGAGTCCAGCCGGGTGCCGATACCACTAATGCAAAGTGGCCCTCCAGTTCGCACAGCAGGCGGGCAATTCGGTCGGCCGACGGCGGCTTATTCCCCGGCGCATCCAGCCCGTGCGCGAGCGCGGCGGGGTCCACGCCGTGACCGGCCATTGCGACGGTGATCGCGCCAATTCGAACTTCACGCCAATGCGGCGCCAATGCGAACTTGGTGGGTGCCGCCCGCGATGGCGCCTGCGAAACCTCCGAAGGGGCCGTTGGCTGCTCAGTCATCGATCTCGCGGATTACACGGTAAGCTTCGGCGGCGCGCAGGCCGGCTTCCGCCCCGCGCCAAGTCGCCAGCGCTCGCACGGCATCGAGCGAGCGCGGATGGGGGAAGTCCCGCAGTTCCTCATCATAACATGCGAGCGCTGAGAGCTTACGCTCGAGCACGGCCGTGATATCGACGTAGCGCGTTGGCACGAAGCGATCCGGCTCGCTTGCCCACTCGCTTGAGGATGGAACCTCGCCTGCGAGAACACGCCGGACCGTCATGCCGGGCAACGGTCGGCATGCGGTCAACACGGCTTGCGCGGCGATCCGGTGATCGACATTGAGGTCGCCCGCGTGATGGGTGAATACGCTCTGCGGCTGCACCTCGCCGAGAAAGGCCTCGATGCGTTGGACCACGTCGAGCAGCGGCACCGTGTCCATCCGATTGTCGGGGAAGTCGGCGAAACTCGGCGCCGCCACTCCGAGCGCTTCGGCCGCGCGGCGGGCCTGGCCGCGCAAGGTTTCGATCGCGGCCTGAGCATCGCCGCCACGCGAGGCAGCGCCGGTCGCGAGGATCAGGACACGCACGTCCGCGCCAGCATTCGCGGCCCGCGCGATTGCGCCACCGAAACCGAGCACCTCATCGTCGGGATGGGCGGCGATCACGGCGAGCGGTTCGGTCCACATGGGCTCAATCCTTACGTTCAAAAATCATGAGCGCGCCGTCCGAGCCCGTCTCGCGAAAGCCGAGCGAGCGAAACAACGCCTGCGAAGCACTGTTGTCGGATTTCACAAGCGCAACAACTGGCCGCGCAGAGCAGCGCTCCAACGCCCCGCCAAGCGCGGCCCGGGCAAGGCCCGATCGCCGATGCGCGGCCGACACATATATGTCGACGAGATGACCTCGCCTACCGGGTTCGAGCCGCACTTGTCCGGCCGGCCTACCTTCGACCTCGATGATCTCCAACAGGCAATCGGAATCGCCGATTCGGGCCGCTAGCCACGCACGATGGGTCGACCAGTCGATCGGCGATGTCGTAGCCGCCTTGCTGGCCAGCGAGTCGGGCGCATTCACCCAGTCGAACAGCAGCCGGGCATCGTCCATCGTCGCCGGCCGTAACTGCAGCGTGTCGGTTTGCTCCATCAGCGCACCGCGAAGGTCGGCTGCACAAGCTCGCCGCGCAGGCGGCTGGCGGGCTCATCGGCGTCCAGGTGTTCCCGTATGTCTGCCGCAGCGCCGTTGAGTGCCACGAGGGTCTCGGTGACAACCGGCTCGTTGTCGTGAGCCAGGCAAAGATTGAAGCTGGAGGCGAGCAGCAGGCCGTGGGCGACGAATTCCTGGCGCAGCAGGCTGGTCATCAACACCGGGTCGACGGCGCTGGATGTGACGTGCAATCGCGGCCACCAGCCGTCGCCCGCAAAGTTGAGTGCGTCGCCAAGTCCGTGGGCGGCAAATATCGAGTTGCTCTCGGCGATCAGCCGGTCGCCAAGGCGCCAAAGCCGGGCGATTACATCCTCGCGCTTGATCTTGTCGATGGTCGCGATCGCGGCGGCAAGCGACAGCGCCTCGCCGGCGTAAGTGCCGGAGAAGAAAATGTCCTCCATGCCACGCATCAGCTCGCTGCGCCCGACGACCGCAGCAATCGGCATGCCGTTGCCCATCGCTTTGCCGAAACAGGCAAGATCAGGCGTGACGTCGGTCGCGGCTTGGGCCCCACCGATATGCATACGGTAGCCGGTCACGATCTCGTCAAAAACCAGCACCGCGCCATAACGCGTGGCGCAGTCACGCACCGCCTCAAGGAATCCGGGAGCCGGCGCGCGGACGCCCGCGGGCTCAAGGACAATGGCGGCATAGGCGTCGGGCGCACGCTTCAGCAGCGCTTCCAGTGCATCGGCATCGTTGAAGGCGAAGACGTCGGACAGCTCGCGCACTGCCGCGGGCACGCCAAGGTCACGGCTTGTGCTGCCGATATACCAGTCGTGCCAGCCGTGATAGCCGCATAGCGCCACCTTGTCGCGGCCAGTGGTAGCGCGCGCCAGGCGGATCGCCGCCGATGTGGCGTCGGAACCGTTCTTGGCAAAGCGCACCATCTCCGCACAAGGGATGTCGGCGACCATGCGCTCGGCGAGCTCGGCCTCAAGCGTGGTGGCCAGCGAGAAGCTCATGCCGCGCTCAAGCTGACCTCGGATGGCGGCGTCGATATCCGGGTCGCCGTAACCCAACACGTTGGCCATCAGGCCCTGCAAGAAGTCGATGTAGATATTGCCGTCGGGATCGGTGACGCGGCAGCCCTTGCCGGCGGTCAGGAACAGGGGGCTGGCGCCGCGCACCCATTGTTGATGGCTCTTGGAAAACGTCTGGGCCGCGAGCGGAACCGTTTCGATGGCGCGGGCAAAATGCTGATCGGACCGCGCGAAGGTCTTGGGCGCGGCCGCGCCTTTGGATTTCGCCAAATCGCGCACAGAGCCTTCGTTAAGGTCATGCTTGCGATTGAACCAGAAGAGGTCGGGATCGGCCGTCATCGCCGCCACCGCCTCCATCCAATGATACCCCTGGGGGAGCCGGGCAAGGAGGCGCCGCAGAAAGGCCAGGTCCTCCGGTTCGTCGAGCGTCCAACGCAGATGACTGAAGTCGACCGGGTGGACGATCTGATCCTTGGTAAAATCGCCACATGGGAGTTTATCTCTCAGGCGGCCGTGGATGTAAGGGGTGACGTGCTGGCGCAGAAACGGATCGCGCGCCTCGCGGTCGGCGCGGTCAAGCGCCGTACGCGAGAACACCTCGACGTCGAGACCGTCGGGAAAGCTTCGCGTCAGGCTATTGGAGACATAATCGACGCTAGCTTCGGCGAAGCGGGATACGGCATTCGCAATCACCCCGGGATCGAGCATCGGGCAATCGCCTGTCAACCGCACCACAACGTCCGCGCGGGTCTCGGTGGCGACCGCGACGTAGCGCGACAGTACGTCGTCCTCGTCGCCACGAAAGACTTCGATGGATTGCGCCCGAACATAGTCCGCCAGCGGATCGTCGGCCGACTGGTCGCTGCAGGCGAGCCAAAGTTCGTCGATGCCTGAAGCGGCGCGGGCGCGCGCGATCGTGTGACCGATCGCGGGCTTTCCGGCAATATCTGCCAGCACCTTGCCGGGCAGGCGCGATGAGTTCATGCGCGCCTGGATGACCGCGACGACCTTCATGCTTTGGCCGGTCCCACAGGCTGAAAATCCGGATTGAAGCAGGCGACGTAGACCTTGTCGGAGAGCATTGCCTCGTCGTTGGCGATATTCATGAACTGGTCAGGCAGCGTCGCCTCGATCACAAAACCCGCCGACGTATAGGCCCGCAGCGAACCGGCGTTCAGTGCATCGATGCTGGCGCTCAGCTTGCGCACGCCGTGCTTGTCGAAGGCGAGCCGGATGCCGAGACCGATCGCCTCGCGCGCCAAGCCCTTGCCCCAGGCGTCACGCTCGCCGATCACCGTGACCAGATCGGACGTGCGGTGGCGTGGATGGATCGGCCCGATCTTGAGATTGCCGATATGGCGATCGTCGTTGGAACGACAGATGGCGTACATATGCCAGCGGCCGCTCGTCCGGCCATCGCGCAAATGTCCCAGCGCGTCCTCCCGTTCGATATTTCGCGCCTCAAGGAAACGCGTCACCTCAGGGTCCCGAAACCAGCCGAGATAGCGTTCGCCGATATCGCTTTCCTCGAGCGGGCGGAGAAATACCGACGCAGCACGGCTTGAAGTCAATGCGCTCACGGTAGGGCCTTCAATGGAACGGCGATGCAATCCGTGTATGGGATCAACGCGACCGGGCCAGGGAGGGCGACCTCCGGCAGCGGTTCGCTCCGCATGAGAGAAATGAGATCCTCGTAGAACGGCACCCCGGCGAGGATAGCGGCGGCGATACTGCCCGACGGTCGCGGGTTGAGCTCGATGATCGCCGGCGCCCCGTCGGCTGCCGTCATCACGTCGTAATCGTAAAGCCAGCTGAGCTCGAGTGCGGCGGTGACGTCGGCGGCCAGCGTCATAAGCGCGTCCGACGGCTCGAGCACACCGCCGGTAAATGGCACGCCCGCCGGGTTGAGCCGGCGCCGCGGCATGGCCCGCAGCACTGCGCCGTCTCGCGCCAGGACATCGATGTCATAAGCGGGCGCCGCCAGCCGCTCCATCACCATGACCGGCAGGTCCACGGCGATCTGGGTCCGGTGCGCAGCATCGAAGGTCGCTGCGTCCATATGGATTTCTCGTGAGCCTTGATAGGGCGCGGCCCCGGTCACGTCGCGGCGGACCACGATCGTGCCGCGATTGCCGCGCGCCACGATCGGCTTGACCACGAACTCGCCGGTCGCTTCGGCGATGCGGCCGATCGCGGCATCGAGATCATCAGGGTCCCGCGCCACTTCCCATTGTGGCACGCGAAGCCCTGCGGCCTGCAGGCGCTCGAAAGTCGCGGCCTTGTCGTTCATGATTTCCAGCGCATCCAGCGAGGCGCAGGCGAGCGTCGCGCCGCCGGCCTCGATGCGGCCGCGCACACGCGCGAGGGCCAGGGCCTCCTCGTCGGACCAGGGCAACACCAGGTCAATCGACCAGTCGCGAACCAGGGCTTCTATGGCCTCGACATAGCCGTCGTCGAGCCCGTTTGGAACCGTCGCAAAGGCGTCAGCGAAATAGCGGCCGGCCGCCTCATTCAATACATCGACAGCGCCGACCCAGACCGCATTGCGCGTTCCCGCCTTCAGCAGGCGAATATTGAGCGGTGAGAGCGCCCCTCCCGCAGCCGTGACCAGGACGCGACAAGTCACTGGTCTTCGATCCCTTCGACATCTGAGGCGGCGAGCCCGGACAGCCGTTCAACGTTCTCGCTGGCACGCCGGCCGACAACCTTGTTGAGATCGCGAGCCGGCAACGCCGACCGGCCGTCCGGGAGCCTCATCAGATATAGATCCGCCTCACCAATTCGCTCGCCGGCCTCAAGGTCGCGTGCGGCAACAAGGAACCGGTGACGGCCACCACGAAGAGCCGCTTCGCGAGGATCGGGTTCCTTTGCCGCTGAGCCTTGCATCGCCTCGACGGACCGCAGGTCGCGCACCATTGCCGCGAAATCGGACGGGTCGAGCGAGATCGCATGATCAGCGCCCGCTTGGTCGGTATTAAGTGTGAAGTGCTTTTCGACTAGCGATGCGCCCATCGCGACCGCGGCCAGACAGGCGACATAGCCTTCGTGGTGATCGGAATACCCAACTGGCGCAGCCGCCAACTCAGTCAATGTCGCCATCGCGGCTAGATTGAGCGCGTCGGCGGGCGCCGGATAAAGCGAGGTGCATTGCAGCACCGCGAGTGCTGTGCAGCCAGCGGCCCGGGCACTGCCAACCGCATCAGCAACCTCCCTGGCCTCCGCCATCCCGGTCGAAAGGATCAACGGCCGGCCGCTCGCCGAGGCTCGCTCGATCAGCGGAATATTGGTCAGCAGACCGGAGGAAATCTTGATCGCCGGCATCTCCAAGCGGACGAGCATGTCGAGCGCCGTCGGGTCTCCCGGCGTGGAAAACAGTGCGACACCTTCTGATTTTGCCTGAGCCATGAGCCGCGCAAGCGCAGCCTCGTTCAGAACACTATCTTTGAAGGCCCGAAAGCTTTCCGTATCGGGGTGGTAGCTCTCATGCGGCGTCACCGTCTGCAGCTTGACCGCATTCGCGCCGGCCGCGGCGGCGGCGGAGATCATTTCCGCGCAGAGCCCTTCGTCGCCATGATGATTGATACCGATCTCGGCTATCACGTAGCAGGGATGCGGCCGCCCGATGGCAACGCCGGCGATTTCGATCGACTGCGCGTCAGGCATGGCGATCCAGGATCACTCGCGCAGCCCGCCGGCCGACCGAACCAGTCGGTCCGCAAATCCCCTCCCGCAGCAGCTTGGCGCGCGCCGGTGCCTTGGCGACCCACTCGGAGCGAAGCGCTTTGACATCACGTGTCAGCAGGGCGCGCAAGCGGCTCGGCCAATCCGGCGCATCCAGATCGATAGAAAAAAAAGCGGATGCAAAGGCAGCACGCAACGCGTCGTCGACGAGTGCGTTGACCTGCCGTGAACCAAGATGAACCAGCGGTGTCTCGGCGCCGACGCACCAGCCGATTGTCGAGGAGTTCGCGGTCGTCACCAAAATGTCAGCTGCGGTTCGGGTGTATCGGAAATCCGCCCATTCGATCATGCGGATATTGCCGTCGAGCTCGAACAGCGCATCGTAGCCGGCATGGTGAGGGTAACGCTGCGCCGGATAGGGCTTGTAAAGGACTGTCTTGTCGAGCCCGGCATAGACTTCGGTAAGCAATGTCTTGTCGGTCTGAAACACGTGCTGCTCGACGGGTGCGTCGTCGCCTGGCCGAAGGGTTCCTCCGTAAAGCAGCGTCGAGACATGCACGATGGCTGCTTCGCCCCGTCGCAAGCCTAATCGACGGCGCGCCCGGAACCGTTGCAAGTGCCGCCGAAAGACGCGGCGCGTCTGGTCCGCGAGCCCGACCACCTCGATCGCCGGCTTGCCATCGACAACCGCCTGACCGAAGGAACGCGCCGCACCCGCGGACGAGACCAGCAACAAATCGCAGGTGCTCGCCTCGGAGAATCGCAGCCGTCGCTCGGAGGTCCGCGCCAATCCCGTGGTGGCGCCGTGCTCGAAATCCACAAGCGCGATCTCCTTTTCGCGGCACAGCGAGATCAGCTGCCGGCCGATCGGGCCGTAGACCCCGCTGGTGATCAGGGTGCGATTCCGTTTCACTTTCATGAAGGCATGATCGAGAGTTTCTTCCAGGCGCTTTGCCGTCGGCGCGAGCGTGGATAGCCCCTGGGTCAGATGGTCCCGAAACACGGCTTGGATCGCCGCCACTTCGCTTTTCGAAAATGACCCGGTCGCCGATAGGCCTCCGCCGATCACGTCATCGACAACCCGTCCAAGATCCGGATCGTTCACGCCATTCGAGGATTGCGGCGCGGCGTAGCCGGGCACGGCGATGGGCTCCAGGCGGTAGCCGCGCAGCGCCAGCCAAGGCAGTGTCTCGCGCAGCGCTTCGTTCACCCGGGCAACACAGATGCCACGCCGCCAAGCCAAACGGGTCACGCCGAGGCGGCGCTTGATCTCATATGCGAGCTGGGGCAAGGGCACGATGGCGGCGCGCAGGAGATGGTCGGCAATGGCCGTGTCGTTGATGGCAGCGAACAGCGGCAGCGCAACATCGACATTCACCACCTCGGTCCGGCGGTTCCCGAAAAAACCATGCGGCGTCAGCGCGCGATACGGGTCGACGAACCAATCGAGACCCCACGGATTCTCCTCGCGGTGCTGCGGGCGCTCCGCGCTCAAAATATGGAGCGTCCCCGGACCATGCGCCTTGAGCGCCCGCGCCATCATGACGCCGCGCTGCATCAACGTCGCGAGCAGCGATCGCATGACCAGAACCAGGTTCAGCGGTCCGGGGCGCGCACCGAACCTGCTCGCCATGTCGAGCGCAGTCAGCCGATCGTCAAGCGCCATCAGCATATCGATGGCGCAGTGGCCAAGATGACTACCCTCTTCGGCATCGAGGTGACCGGAAATGTCCTCCAAAGCGCCACCGACCCGCGGATCATGTGCGAGCAACGGGTTGTCGGCGATGACACGCGCGCCCTCGTGCTCGGACGTCGCAATACGAAGCGCGGCAAGCGTGTCGACAAAGACAATAGAGGTCGACGCCATAAACGGCGGTCAGGCCGCAACCAGATCGCGGATTGCCGCCGCGACGGATTGGACGTCTCCATCGCCCATCGAGGGGTACATCGGGATGCTCAGCGTGTCCCGGTAGTAACGTTCCGCGCCGTCCCGCTTGTTCGGTATGCGACTGGCATAAAACGGCTGCCGGTAAAGTGGAATGTAGTGGACCTGGCTGCCAATGCCGCGCGCGGCGAGCCCGCTCATGAGCTCGCCGCGGCTGATCCCGATCGCCTCGAAATCGAAGGCCGGCGCGAAGAGATGCCAGACATGGCCACGCGGATGGTCGGGCAAGGACGGCAGTCGGATCGAGTTGAGGTCGCCCAGCAATTCGTGATAGCGCCGCGCAATCTCGTCACGGCGTACGATACCGGCCTCCAACCGGCGGAGCTGGCTGCGGCCAAGGGCGCAGTTCAACTCGCCGACGCGGTAGTTCCAACCAAGCGTCTGCATCTCGTAGTACCATGGCGCCGGCGCGTCCGGGGGTGTCACCCAGTCGGACGGATCACGCGTGATGCCATGGTTGCGCAGGCGGCGCATGCGCCCGGCGAGAGCGTCGTCGTTGGTGGCAACCCCGCCGCCCTCGCCCATCGCGATGTGCTTTATCGCGTGGAAACTGAACACCGCCGCGTCGGAATGCATGCAGGCCCCGACCGTCGCTCGCCCACCGGCGCCATCGTCGTATGAGGCCAGCGGCGCGTGGCAGGCATCCTCGATCACGATTGCGCCGAGCCGTTCGGCAATGCGTCGGATCGCCGGCATATCGCAGGGCAGGCCGCCAAGATGGACCGGGACGATCGCGGCGACCGATCCGTCTGTGGCCTCTATCGCGTCCTGAAGGGTTTTCGGTGTGATGTTGCCGCTTTCGGCCTCGACATCGGCGAAAACGAGCGCCGCGCCACACATCGCCGCGGCGTTCGCCGTGGCTAGAAATGTGACCGGGCTGGTGATCAAAGTCGAACCAGGGGCCAAACCCATCCCCAAATAGGCAAGGTGAAGTGCGGCTGTGCCCGAAGCGCAGACGACAACGTGCCGGGCGCCCAGCACCGCGGCAAGCTCGGCCTCGAATGCATCGAGGTTGGAGCCCTGCGTCAGCAAGTCGCCGCGCAACGCCGCTTCCACGGCGGCGGCATCCTGGTCGTCGACCCACTGGCGCGCATAGGGGATGGTGATGGTCACGCCGCCAGCGCCCCGACACGTTCCCTCAGCGCCGCGGCGAGGCGCAGCGCCCCGCGGCCATCGACCAATCCTGAAGCCCTTCTGCTCATCTGGGAAACCACATCTTTGTTTTCCAGCAACCCAGCAATCTGCGCCGGCAAATCCTCGGGCCGTTGGGCGTGCCGCGCGGCGGCGCTGGCCGCCCAGGCCGCCACCAACGGCCGCTGGCGTTCCGATTGCGCCAGGAGCACGGTCGGAAGCCCGCAACAGGCGCGTTCAAACTGGGAACCACCTGGCGCACCCACTGCAATGTCCGCACCGGCGTAGAGCGGCACCATATCCGGCGCATCGGCCACGAGCCGGACCGCCGGGCTACGCGCGGCAAGCGCGGCCAGTCGATCGAATGTCGGAGACTGTGCCGAGGTGGCGACGGTTAGCGACAAGGCGGGCCGGTATTCCAGCAGCGCTTCAAGCGCATTGCCGGCCATCCCGGAACTGTCGCGCAGTCCGAATGCAATCAGCACGCGCGGCTGCTTTGTTTCGTCGATGGCCGCGCCGCGCGCGCATATCGCATTGGCCCGCCCGAATGCCGGGTCGAGGGGCGCGAACTCCGGCCCCGCGATCACGCCCGGCAGACCCTCGGCGCCGGGATGGATGTCGATCGACGTGTGCTCAGGGCCGCGCCTACCCCCGTCACGGAATACTGCAACCGGAAGCTCGCCTGCCAGTTTCCCGACCGCCGTCTCGGGCACGGCATAGCTGTCACAAATGATGGCTCCGATATCGCCGCGGCGGCCTGCCTCGCAGATTTCCACGATGGCTTCAGGGGCCGCCTCCGCGCGGCAACGAATTCCCGCCGCAGAGACCGCCGCGGGGCACTCGTTGGCCGGATCGGTAAAGAAAACGACTTGATCTCCCGACCCGGCAGCCATGCCACCGGCCAAGGCCACGGCGCGGGCCACATGGCCGCCGCCGAAGCTTGGGTCCGTCGCGATACGGAAACCCCAATCAGTCACGCGCCGACGCTCGCAGGGAGCCGAGCAATCAATCGTGGCCCGAGGCGTCCACCAGCGCCCGCAACTCAGTCGGCGTCACACGCTGCTCGTTGGTGTCGCTCGCATACTCAAAATCATGGTCGATCGGCCGTCCTTTGTCCTTGATGCGCTCGCGGAACGCCTCGACGTTCCACCAGTGGTGGCCTGGTTGAATAATGTAATGGTCGCCCATGTCGACGCTGTTGCGGGCCTCCTCACGCGGGATCATGACCTCGTGGAGCTTTTCGCCCGGCCGGATGCCGACCACATCATATTCACCGTTGGGGATGATCAGGGGCACCAGATCGACCACGGTCATGCTCGGCAGCTTGGGCACGAAAACCTCGCCGCCATGCATGTCGGCAAGGCAACTCATGACGAAGCGCACGCCCTGATCGAGCGTGATCACGAAGCGGGTCATCTTAGGGTCGGTGACCGGCAGGCGGGTGACGCCCTCCGCGGCCAGACGCTTGAAGAACGGGATCACGCTGCCGCGCGAACCGACGACGTTGCCATAGCGCACCACTGCAAAGCGCGTGCGATGCCGCCCCGCAAGATTGTTGGCGGCGATAAAAAGCTTGTCGGAACACAGCTTGGTAGCGCCGTAGAGATTGACCGGATTGGCCGCTTTATCGGTAGACAGCGCAACGACCCGCTCCACGTCGTTCTCGATCGCCGCGTCTATGACGTTCTGGGCGCCGACAATGTTGGTGGCGATGCATTCGGTCGGATTGTATTCGGCCGCGGGGATCTGCTTCATCGCGGCCGCGTGGACGACTATTTCCACACCGGCAAAGGCGCGCCTCACGCGGCCGGGGTCGCGGACATCGCCAATGAAATATCGCAGGCACGGATGTTCGGCCTCGGGAAACCGTCGAGACATTTCGAATTGTTTCAGCTCGTCGCGGCTGAAAACAACCAGGCGTTTGGGCGCCAGTTCGCTTAGCGCGTATTCGACAAAGCTCCGGCCGAACGAACCCGTTCCACCGGTGACGAGGATGGATTTACCCTGCAAGTGATGGCCTGTTGATAGAATTCCGAGATTGATGTGGATGCGCGATCGTGGAGTGGGCGCACGTATGCCCTTTGGCTGGGCAAAGACATTCGCCAACGCTACCGCACCTTGGGTGAAACTCACCCAAGGCTCAGCGGTTCGCGATGCACCGTAAACAGACCATTTGGGATCGACGAACCGGCACTTTAGAAACACATGGCCAAATGGCTGTCAAGAAATACGTTCACGACATGAACGCTTCATTAATAGCGACGGGCGCAGGTTATCCCAGCTTGATTTTGGGTCACGGTCAATCCGCGCTGGCAAGCGCGGATTACAAACGATGCGATCGGCCGTTCGCCACAGCTACAGCGATGTTCACCGCATGAACAAATCGCTTGACTGGTTAACAGCGATATGGTTTTTTCCGGCCCCGCACATGGGCGGGTCCCTTTTCCGCTTGGTCGATCCTTAAATGCGCGTCACGCTGGGGCTTTCACCCGGCGTGCGGTAGCATTCCGAACCTCACAATCGATCGTTGGCCCCAATCGGCGACATGGCGGACCCTGGTCTGCCGTCACTTCTCGCGGCCTTTTTGAATTTCTTGAACGCCGCACCGAGCCGATCGAGCCGAGCCACCTGGTAATATCGCCCGGATAGGGCGATCGGGACAGCGGCGGCGGAGCGAAGGCCCTTTCGGAGGGGCCCAAAGGCCGGTTGCAGAAAGCCAAATGACCATCAAAGTGCCCTTGTTCGTACCCGAGATCGGCGAGCCCGAGGTGGCCGCCGTGACTGAGGTTCTTCGCAGCGGCTGGATCGCGATGGGTCCCGCCTGTGAAACGTTCGAGCGCCGGTTCGCCGATCTGCTCGGAGTGCGGCATGCGGTCGCTGTCAATTCCTGTACGGCTGCTCTGCATCTGGCCAATCGGTTGCTCGATCTCGGGCCCGACGACGAGGCGATCGTTCCCTCACTGACCTTCGCCGCCACCGCGAACGCGCTTCAATTCGTCAACGCCACCCCGGTTTTCGCCGATATCACCTCGCGGCAAGACTGGACGATATCCCCCGCCGACGTAGAACAACGCATTACCGAACGAACCAAGGCCGTCATCGTCATGCATTATGGCGGTCATCCCTGCGACATGGACGCGTTCACCCGGATCTGCGCCAAGCATGACCTGCACCTGATTGAAGACGCGTGTCATGGGTTGGGCGGCTCATACAACGGACAGGCGATGGGCACATTCGGGCGCATCGGCTGCTTCAGTTTCTATAGCAACAAGATCATGACAACCGCCGAAGGCGGAATGCTGGTGACCAATGACGCGGCGCTGGCCGAGCGCGCCAGATTGTTGCGTTCTCACGGCATGACGGCGACGGCCTACGATCGGCAGCTTGGCGCGCCGGGCTATGACATCGTTGACTGGGGCTACAATTTCCGCCTCGACGACGTCCGCGCCACGCTCGGGCTGTGCCAGCTCGATCGTCTGGACCGGAGCCTAGAGCGGCGCCGGGAAATCGTGCAGCATTATCGCCAACGCCTGGCCGATGTGGAGGAAGTGATCGTTCCGGATTTCGACGGGCGGCCGGAACCGGCGCACTACATCTTTACGATCGCCCTTGAGGGGCCTTCGCGAAGCGAAGTGCGCAAGCTGCTCCAGGACCAAGGTATTCAAACCAGCATCCACTACCAGCCGGTGCACCGGTTCGCACAATATCGCCAGGACACGCAGCCCCTGACGAACACCGAATGGGCCGCCGATCGAACCCTGACCCTGCCGCTCTACCCGGCCCTGAGCGACGCCCAGGTCGACAGTGTCGTCGATGCGCTGTTGGTCGCGATCAAGCAAGCCGGACCGGCGTCCGATACCTCGCCGTGAAGCTAATCATCGCCGGCGCGGTGCATGAAATGGTCGAGCTGGCACGCTGGCTCGACCATGAGGTCGTGGCGGTCGTGGATCCGGCGTTGAAGGATAGCCGCTGGAAGGGCATTCCGGCATTCTCAGACGATGCCGAGGCCGCCGCGAGCGCCCAAGCCGAGGGCGTCGCCGTGGCAATAGACAATCCCGCCGCCCGCCGTGACGTCCATACGCTCTATGCAGAGAAGGGCCTTCCGCCAGTGAGCCTGGTGGCCGGCGATGTCGGAACCGGCAGCCAACTCGGCGAAGGCGTTTGCGTCCAGCGCCGGTGTTTCATCTCGACAGACTGTCGCCTCGCCGATGGCGCAAGGATGAATGTCGGGGCCACCTTGATGCACGATGTAACGGTCGGGGAGTTCGCCACGATCGCGCCCGGCGCTCTGCTGCTGGGTCACGTCGAGCTGGCCCCCGAGGCCTATGTCGGAGCCCGCGCCACGATCCTGCCGACGATAAAGATCGGGGCCGGCAGTGTGGTCGGCGCCGGCGCAGTGGTTGCGCGCGACGTTCCCGCCGGCGCAACGGTCAAGGGCGTGCCGGCGCGGTGATCGACCTCGTGTTCGTGTGCGATGCGACGACGGCAACTGGTTTCGGCCACGCGGCGCGCTGCACCTCGATCGCTGCAGCGATCCGGCAACGCCGGTCGGATCTTTCCATTGGTTTCCTCGGCGCGTTCACGGAGCGCGCAGTCGGGTTCCTGGGCTCGCGGCTGCCCGATGCGGATATCCTGCCGTCCGATGATCCTGGGCCATTTGGCGTCGCCATCGTCGACCGCATGGCCGACCCACAAGACGCGGACGCCTGGGACGCCGGCTTGCTGCAGCGCCTGCGCGAGCAATGCAGACATGTGGTCCATATCGCCTCCGGAACCACGCCACCGGACATGACCGAGGATATGGCCGAGCACGTCACCGTGATCGGATACCAGCCGATCGCGGACGCACCGAAGCGCCCCAACATATACTGGGACCTGAAATACGCGCCGGTTGAGATCGAGGCCAAGCCCGGCCTTGCCGTGCGGCCCGATGTGGCCTTCGTGGCGGTTGGCGGCGGGGACAGCGCCCAATGCCTCACGCTCGCGCTTGATACGCTCGCGGCCATCAACCGTTTCAAGACTGCCCGCGTCCTGGTCTCGCCGGTTTGGAGCGACGACGCGGTTGCCGCGGCAGCCGCCGACTATCCTGGCATCAAAATCGAGCGACTGGAGAATCTGCCAGACCTGTCAGCGAAGATCGGGGAAAGCGCCGTCGTGATCGCCACCCAGGGTAACCTCGCCTATCAGGCCATCGCGCTTGGCAGGCCCACGGTCCTGCTGGCCATCAAGGCGTTTCAGGCCGACATTGCAAGGCGGTTGCAGGCCGCAACGCTGTGCCGGTTCGCGGGTCTCGCGGCCGGGCTCGCACCAGCCGATCTCGCGCGCACCATCGAGGCGGCACTGGCCGGCGCCGAGGCGATGACCAAGACGGCCGCAGCGAGTCTCGACGGACAGGGCATCGAGCGTCTGGCCGATCTCGTTCTGAGACGTTACGAGCGGGCACTGGCGCGATCATGACCGCCACCAAGGATGCAAAACCCATGCACGAGGCGAAACTGAAAATCGATGGCCGGAGCATCGGCCCGGGGCATGCGCCGTACCTGATCGCCGAAATCGGCATCAATCACGACGGCGATCCGGCCAAGGCCAAGGCACTGTTAGCGGCGGCGGCGGAGGCCGGCGCGCATGCCGCGAAATTTCAGGCTTATGGCACAGCCGCCCTGCTGACCCGGCACAGCGCCTATTACGACATCATCGACAAGTGCCAACTTTCGGCGGAGACATTCCGATCGCTCATGCAGGAGGCCAAGTCACTTGGCTTGACGGTGTTCGCGTCGGTGTTCGACGAGGACAGCGCCAGCATGATGGAGGCGCTGGACGCCCCAGCCTACAAGATCGCCTCGGGCGACCTGACCCACCATCCGTTGCTGCGCCATGTCGCCGCGTTCGGCAAGCCTATGATCGTCTCCACCGGTGGAGCGGCCATCGGCGAAGTTGACGCGGCCCTGGCCGCCATCCGCGAGGCCGGGCCATCGACCCCGGTTGGGCTGATGCATTGCGTCTCCAACTACCCGACCGAGGCGGGGGACACCAACCTCGCTTGCCTGGAGACCATGGCGCGCCAGTTCGGGCTTCCGGTCGGCTTCTCCGACCACACCATCGGCTCGACCGCTGCCATCGCGTCAGTTGCGCTTGGCGCGACCATGGTCGAGAAACATTTCACGCTCGACAGCAACGCCGACGGACCGGATCACAAGCTCTCCGCCGAGCCCGACGACTTGCGCACCCTTGCAGCCGCGATAGAGACCACTTGGCGCCATATCGGAACGGGGTCCAAGCGGCCGGTGGAAAGCCCGGAGTTGATCACACAGATCCGGCGAGGTGTGACCGCCAACAGGAGCATCGCCAAAGGCGAGCGCATCGTGCGCGACATGCTGGGCGTCAAACGGCCGGCGACGGGTATCGCGCCTGAGCATCTGAGCGACCTCATCGGGCAAACCGCCAATCGCCAGATCGAGGCTGACAGCCCGATCACCTGGGAGATGCTGGGCTAGCGCCCGGTGACAGGCTGGGCTGGAGCGAAGCGTGTCCAAGGCGGCGGTGATCGAGTACGGCATTGGCAACATCGGGTCGGTGGTGCAGGCGTGCTTGCGAGTCGGTCTGGAAATCGTTGTTGCAACTGACGGCCAAGCGCTGCTGGAAGCCGACGCCGACCGCATCATCCTACCGGGTGTCGGCGCCGTCGACGCGGCCCTGCGGCTCTTGCGGGAGCGCGAGATCGAGGCGGCGCTCAAAACCCTGGTGGTCGAGCAAGGCCGCCCATTCCTGGGGATCTGCGTCGGGATGCAAGTCATGGCGCGGCGCTGCACGGAGTTCGGTGCCCATGACGGATTTGGCTGGATCGCCGGCGATGTCGACAGGCTGGCGGTGAATGATGCCGATCTCAGGCTGCCGCATGTCGGCTGGAATTCCATCGAGGCGACGCGCCCGGATCCGCTGCTCGAGGGCATCGACGGCGAATACTTCTATTTCGTCCATTCCTGCGGCTTTCGATCGATCGAAGGACGCGATGCCATCGCCAACAGCGAGTATGGCGGGCCTTTCGCGGTTGCCGTTCGGAGCGGCAATTGCTGGGGCGTGCAGTTCCATCCCGAAAAAAGTTCCGCGGCCGGCGAGCGATTGCTCGCCAATTTCAAGGACATCGACGGTGCCTGATGCTACGTCGCCGACTCATTCCGGTGCTTTACCTGCAGCACGGCTGGATGGTGCGAAGCGAGACGTTCTCGGTACACCAGATCATCGGCAACCCGGTCGTGCATGTGGAGCGGATGGTCCAGTGGGATGTCGACGAACTCATCGTGCTCGACATCAGCGCAGGCGAACAATCCGACTTCAGCCATATCCGCGCCGACTACCGGGACCCCGGCGCACCGGACCTGCTGGCTTTCATTCGCAAGGTTGCCCAGCAATGCCGTATCCCGCTGACGTTCGGAGGACGCATCAACACATTGGAGGATGTGCGCACACGGATCCAGAACGGCGCCGACAAGATCACGCTGAATGCAGCGGCGCTCCAGCGGCCCGACTTTATCACCGAAATCGCCCGGGAGTTCGGCAGCCAGGCCGTGACGATCAGCATCGACTACCGGATGGCGGACGATACACGGTCGGTCATCGCACGGCATCTGGCAGCGGACACCGGGCTGGATCCCATTGCTTGGGCGAGGCAGGCGTTGGATCGCGGAGCCGGCGAGATCTTTTTCAATGCAATCGACCGCGACGGCCTTGCCTGCGGTTACGACATCGGGTTCATCGCCGAAGCGGCGGAGGGCCTGTCGGCGCCTGTCATCGCCTGCGGTGGCGCCGGCCATATGCGGCACTTCCTGGAATGTTTGGAGAAGACCGGTGCCAGCGGCGTGGCGGCGGGAAATATTTTCCATTTCACCGAGAACGCCTATCCGCGCGCCAAAGCGTTCCTGCGAACCAAGCGCGACGACGTCCGCTGACACCGTGAACCAGCCGATGACACCTATCAAGCCGCCCGAAGTCCATTATTGCTCGCGTTGCGTCTATCCCTCCGCTTCGGCCGTCTCGCTGACATTCGACGAGAGCGGCGTATGCAGTGGCTGCCGCGTTTACGACCAGAAGAAAACCATCGACTGGAACGAGCGCTTGCAATGGCTGATGGATGAGGTCGAGCCCTACCGCAAGTCATCCGGCTATGAGTGCATCATCGGCGTCTCAGGCGGCAAGGACAGCTACTTCCAGGCCCACTTCGTCAAGGAAGTCCTCGGCCTGAAAGCGCTGCTGGTCACATATAACGGGAACAACTACCTCGATACCGGCTGGCACAACCTGATGCGCATGAAGGAGGTGTTCGGGCTTGACCACATCGTGGTCTCGCCTTCGGTCGACCTGCTGGTCCGCATGAACCGGCTTGCCTTCCGCATGATGGGCGACATGAACTGGCAGAACCACGCCGGCATCGCCACGGTACCCATGAAAATGGCGGCCCAGCTCAACATCCCGCTTGTGTTCTGGGGCGAGCATGGTTGGACCGATCTTGGCGGCATGCACTCGATGCACGACCTCGTGGAATACACCGCGCGCTATCGCAAGGACCAGCTGCTGCGCGGTTACGACTGGCACGACATGATGGGCGACGAAGAGGATCCGATCGACGAGAACGAACTTGAGATGTTCAAGTATCCCGAGGACGAACAGCTCCTGCAGGTCGGCGTGCGGGGCATGTTCATCGGCAACTACGATCCATGGGACGCCAACGCTCATGTCAAGCTGGTCCAGGAGCGCTACGGCTGGGAGCAGTCGCCGGAACCTTTCGAGCGGACTTACCGACGGTTCTCCAACCTAGATGACCGATACGAGAATGGCGCGCACGATTATCTGAAGTACATCAAGTTCGGCTATGGCCGGGCCACCGACCATGCTTGCAAGGACATCCGTTCAGGCTACATGTCGCGCGACGAGGGCATAGAGATGGTCCGCAAATTCGACCATGTGCGCTCCAAAGACCTCCACTTCTGGCTGGATTACGTCAGCCGCAGCGAGGCTTGGTTCGATAAGATCGCCGACGGATTTCGAAGCCCCAAGGTCTGGCTGAATGACGGTAACAGTTGGATCAAACGGAATATCTGGGATGCCCGCGGCTAATCCCACCGCCGCGTTGGCGGTGAACGACATTCGGCCCGACGAGCTGATGGCCGGCCAACAATCGGCAATGCATGCGGATATCGATTGGCTCCGCGCGCGCCGTGACGAGTTTGTGGCTGTCGCCTGCCCAGCCTGCGGCGGGGTCAAGAACGAGCCGCTGTATGAGAAATTCGGTCTCGAGCATTGCCGCTGCCCTGCCTGCGCTACCCAGTTCGTTTGCCCACGCCCCGACCAGGACACCCTGGCGGCGTTCTACGCCCAATCGGCGAACTATGCTTACTGGGCAAAGCACGTGTTTCCCGCCAGCAAAGAGGCGCGCCGCGAACGGCTCTTCAAGCCCCGCGCGGCTTTGGCCAGCCAGCTCGCCCGCGATGCCGGACTGCGCAATCCGGTGCTGATCGAGGTCGGCGCGGCCTATGGTCTGTTCTGCGACGAGGCAGCGCGCACCGGCGCGTTTTCGCGCGTCATTGGCATCGAGCCGACCCCGGACCTGGCGCAAATCTGCCGCGGCATGGGCATCGAAATCATCGAAGCACCTTACGAGCGCGCGGCTCCCGACGCGAAAGCCGATCTGGTCGCCGCTTTTGAGGTGATCGAGCATCTATTCGATCCCGGCGCTTTTCTGCGCTGGTGCCACGCCATGCTCAATCCCGGTGGAGTGCTGTTCCTGACCTGCCCGAACATTGCCGGCTTCGAGACGACGCTGCTGGGTCAAGCGTCGGGCAGCGTCGATCACGAGCACCTGAACCTTTTCACGCCGGAGAGCCTGACCGGTCTGGCTGAGAAATGCGGGTTCGCCAGTGTTCTGATCGAAACACCAGGCGAGCTCGATGTCGACCTGGTGAAACGGGCGCTGGAGGAAGGCACGCTGGACGCCGCGAAGCTGGACCCGGTTCTGCATCGTCTGCTCCGCGACGCCGACGATGAGGCACTGCAATCGGCCATAAAGAGCGCCGGGATGTCCTCGCACATGCGCATAGTCGCGCGGAAACCAGCTTAGGGTCAGGCCATGCCGGTTCACTGCAGTCGAAAGAAACCCGCTTCGTGAGCAAAGCGTCCGTCGCCGTTTTCGTTGGCAACAAGCTTATCAGCACGGACACAATCCTGCCGCTGATGATGGAGTTGTCGCGGCGCGGGCAGGTGTCGACGATTCGATTCCTCTGCGTCGACTGGGCGACCTACAACGTACTGCAGCAGAATTTCGTCATACGGGACGCCATAGATGCAATCGGCGAGCTGACTTTCATCGGCGCGCGCAAGAAAACCGCCATCGGTCGGATCTGGCACCGCCTGGCGGTGCTGCCCTTGATGGCTGGATTAGCGATCCGGGCAGTGCTGGGACAGCTTACCATCGTCCACTTCGGCATCGTCAATTTGCCCCCGTTTCGCTGGCTCTACAGACTCAACCGAGGCGCCACATTCTATGTGCAGGGCACCTCGATGGGATACCAGGCGAGCGAACGCCGGTTCGACGACATCAAACAGGAACGCGCTCGTACCAAGACGACCATAGCGGCGACCTCATTGATTGGATTTCAAGCGGATTGGCCCGTATTGGAGCAGCCGGAAACCCGACGGCTGCCGCGCGTCATACTCGGCCCCACCCAGTTGGCGCCCGCATGGCGCGATTTCGTGGCCGCGCGCGCCGACCGCTATTTCATGGCCGAATACTCTCGCGCCGGACACGAACCCGCCGAGGACGTGCTCGTTTTCATTCTTGGCTATCTCGGCCAACTCGATTTCATCCGCGACGGTACGTCGATGGTGGCGCTGTTCGAGGAGACGCTTGACGCTCTGATCGAACGGGGCGAAGGCCGACCGATCTTCATAAAGCCGCACGCGATCACCGATATGAGCCTGCTGGAGAAGCCGATCGCCGCCCGCGCCGGAACCCCCATTATTGTGAGCTACCTGCATCCCGCGGTGCTGGCGACCCGGGCGCGGTTGTTCGTCGCCAACTATTACAGTGGCGCCCTTAGCGCCGCCGGATTGCTGGGCGTCCCGACGATCGAGTACACCGACTATTCCGACAGTGCCCTTGGCGTCACCGGAGATCGGTCCGTTCGGGACGACCAAGTGGACCACTTCATCCTGCGCGACGCGCCCGACCTGCGCGCCGTCATCGACGCTTCGTTGGCCAAACCGATAACGAACCGACGGCCCAATTGGCAGGCGGTCGACGAAGAACTTCTGTCCGCTCTCGCCGGCCGCAAGGTTCCGAACGGATCGCCCCGACAGCAAAGCCCCCGGTCAAGAAGGAGCGTCGGATGACCGACAAGACCATTCCTCCTCATATCGAGAGGGTCGAGAAAGTCGATCCGGAGCGGACCCTGGACCAGGCGCTAGAAAGCAGGCACGGCAGCAGGTTCAGCGAATACCGAAGAAACTACCGTCTCTCGCTGAACGCCGATCGCGACGGCCATCTGCCCGAGTTTCCGATCACGCTCGGGATGGAGTTGCTGAACAAGTGCAACTTCGCCTGCGTCATGTGCCACACCACCCAAGACAAGAGCCCGAAGATCACACTGCCGCGCGCGACAATCGAAAAAGTCCTGGCGGAGTGCGGCCGCGAGGGGTTGCCCGCGCTGATGTTCGGGATTGGGGAGGAACCTTTACTCCACAAGCAGTTCCGCGATGTGTTCGAGCTGGCCAAGGCCGCGGAGGTCATGGATGTCTTTTTGTTCACCAACGGCATGTTGTTGACGGAGGACCTCTCTCGCTTCCTGATCGACCGGCAGATCACGAGGGTGTTCGTGTCGCTCGACGCCGCAACCCCTGAAACCTTCCGTGCGATTCGCGGCAAGGACGAGTTGCCTCGAATCGAAAAAAACATACGGACGCTGATAAGGCTGCGGGACGAACAAGGGTCCGCGCTGCCGATGGTCAGGGTGTCATTCTGCGTGCAACCAGAAAACATCGCGGAGAAGGCCGCGTTCATCGCGAAGTGGAAGGATGTGGTCGACCATATCGACTTCCAGATGATGCACGACTTCTCGGACGTCGCGGCCATGTCGGGGATGGACGAAGACGAGCGCAATGCTCCAGGCAGCGCCGCCGACCCCGACCTGCGCTGCCATCAGCCTTGGGAAAAGCTGACGATCTGGGCCAATGGCGATGTATCGCCATGTTGCACTTTCCACGGAAAGAACGTGATCGTAGGAAACGTTGAGACCGAAACGCTGAAGGACATTTGGCACGGCGACAAGATCAACAACATCCGTGCGCAGCTGGCGAGCGGCAATCTGAACCCGGTCTGCCGCGTCTGTCTAACCAAGCGCGATCACGACAGCTTTGCCGGGGACGGCTGAGGCAAGGGCGCGACTTGATCGCAATGCCTGGCCGCAACGTCATGACAACAGATTCTCAGCCCCCGCTCCGCCTGCCCGATGCGAGCGTGTTGGCGCGGCTCGCCACCGGGCGCGATGAGAGTTATTTCCTGCCCGATTTGGAGCACCAACAATTGCGCATCGAAGATCAGGTGGGTGGGCGCCGCCTTCTAATTGTTGGAGGAGCCGGGAGCATCGGCGCGGCGACGACCAAGTGGCTTTGCCGGTATGGACCCGCCTCGGTCCATGTCGTCGATCTCAGCGAGAACAACCTCGCGGAACTCGTGCGCGACCTACGCAGCCGGCCCGAGGGCTTGAGCGTAGAGGATTTCCGGACACTGCCGATAGATTTCGGCTCCGCCCTGATGACGCGTTTTCTGGAAAGCCAGGCACCATACGACGCGGTTCTGAACTTCGCGGCCCTTAAACATGTGCGCTCGGAAAAGGATCCATTCTCACTGCTGCGCATGATCGAGACGAACGTCATCAAACAACTGGAATTGCTTCGCGTTCTGGACCGGTCGAGCCCGTCATGCCGATACTTCTGCGTTTCAACCGACAAGGCGGCAAACCCGGTCAGCCTGATGGGCGCGACCAAACGGCTTATGGAGCACGCGATCTTCGGTGGCGGCGCGGGTCCGGGCCGCGATGGGCCGGCGAGCTCCGCGCGCTTCGCCAATGTCGCCTTCTCCGATGGCAGCCTGCTGGCGTCCTTTCTCAACCGCCTGGGCAAGGGCCAAGCCTTGGCCGCACCGGCGGAGACGCGCCGCTACTTCGTGAGCGAGAGCGAGGCCGCGCATATCTGCACCTTGGCCGCGTTCTGCGCCGAAGACCACACGATCGCTTTTCCGCGACTGGACCCGTACGCCGATCTGGTCGAATTGACCGACATCGCCGTACGACTGCTGGCGGAGGTGGGCTACGAGGCGCGGATCTATGACGATGAAGCAAGGGCAACAAAGGCGGTCCCGACCGACCGGTCCAAGGGGCGCTATCCGCTGCTGGTAACCTCGCTCGATACAAGCGGCGAGAAGCCGTTTGAGGAATTTGTCGGCGATGGGGAGGCCGAAGTGGAAACCGGGCTAGGTACCCTCGGCGGCGTCCGTTACCTGCCGGCTGGCGAAGGAGCCCTTGATGATTTGGTCAAGCTCGCCACGGGCATGATCCAAGGGCGGACGCCGTCGTCGAAAACCGTGCTGGTTGAGCAAATCGCATCAGTGATCCCGCAGTTTCAGCATCGCGAGACCGGACGCAGCCTTGATGGGCGGATGTGATCGCAGCCAATGGCGCCATCCAGCAAACCCACGACCAAATCAGAGCCGGCCCGTTTCACAGCAGTGCTGCAGGCACGCATGACGTCCACGCGATTGCCGGGGAAGGTGCTTATGCCACTTGCCGGCGCCCCCATGTTGCAGCGGCTCGTTGAACGGCTTGCCCGCTCGGTTCGGCTTGCCGGGCTGGTGGTAGCGACCTCATCGGAGCGGCCGGACGATGCTATCGAGGAATTGTGCCGTGCCTGTGGTGTGGACTGCTTTCGCGGCGATGAACACGACGTGCTCGGACGCGTGCTGGGCGCGATCGGCGGCGGGCATGCGGCCGACATTGTGATACGGCTGACCGGTGACAATCCCTTCGTGGACGGCCCCTTGGTCGACCTTTGCATAGGGGCGTTCGAAGCCGAAGGCGAAAACGTGGACTACGCCTCGACGGCGGACAGTCGGAGCTTCCCGGCGGGTCTCTCGGTCGAACTTGTCCGGCACTCCGCGTTGCAGGAGGCCGCCGCTAGCGACCTGCCGGCGGACCGCGAGCACGTCACCTGGTTCGTGCGCCGACAGCCTGAGCGCTTTCAAAGCCTCGCCATTGAGACACCGCACCCACTCGCCAAACAGCCGCTGACGATCGACACGCCAGATGACTATGAGCGGCTAAAGCCACTGTTCGAACGCCTTTACGCCAGCGATCCGAACTTCAGTTACCTCGACATTGGCGCCGGAATACGCAGCAACGGAAACTGCGGATGACAATATCGCTGACCGATCTTGCGAATTTCCTGACCGGACCCGAAACGTCGATCATGGATGTTATGCGCCTGATCAATCGGCGCGAGGCTGGCCACCAATTCCAGATCGTCGCGGATGAGGATCGGCGCGTTTTGGGAACCGTCACCGACGGTGATATCCGCCGTGCCATTCTGCGTGAGATTGCGTTGGACGCCCCTATTAGCAAATGCATGCAAAAGGATTTCAAGGCTGGGCGAATCGGCGATGACGCCGACAACCGCCAGCAGCTCCAAGCGGTCGGGTCCCATGTGTCGTTCCTGCCTATCCTCGACGACAGCGGCGCAATAGACAGTGTATTGATCCCCGCCGAGGCCGAATTGCACGCGGTCCGGGCGCTGGTGATGGCGGGCGGTTTCGGCAAGCGCCTGGCTGAACGAACACACACCACACCCAAACCGATGCTGCCGGTTGGCGATCGACCGATCCTGGCCCATGTGCTCGATCGCCTTGAGGCCGCGGGGATCGTCGATATTCGCATCGCGGTCCACTATTTGAGCGAGCACATCGAGCGTTTCGTCGATGGACGCGATTCTATGGGCAAGATCGGCTTGATTCATGAGGAGCAGCCTCTGGGCACGGTCGGTGCGGTTGGCCTGCTGTCCGACTTCGACTTCCCCGGCCTGCTTGTGCTGAACGGCGACGTGATGACGAGCCTCGACTACCGGTCATTCGTCAGCTTTCACATGTCGCAGGATTACGCGGCGACGATGGCCGTCGCTCAACATGAGGTGCGAATTCCCTACGGCGTAATCGACTATACGAGTGATGGCGGGTTTGAACGGATCAACGAGAAGCCGACACTGACCCATCTGGTTTCCGCGGGCATCAACATCCTGTCCCCTGAGATCTGTCGGCTCGTGCCTGACAATCGAGCCGTCGACATGCCCGAACTGATTGCTATGGGCAAACAGGCGGGAATGCCGATTGGCCTATTTCCGATCCATGAATATTGGACGGATGTCGGCCGCCCTGAGGATTTGGCGAAAGCCAATGACGACCATCGCTAATTCAGTGTTCGGGGCCGTTGGTGAAGTGACAGGCTGTGGCGCAGGAATCGCTGACCCGGCACCTGCCGCGAATTGCCGCCCCCACCGCCGGGATCACGATGTCTGATCCTCTGCGCACGATTGCGGTCGTAACCGTCGCGCGCTCCGACTACGGGATCGTCCGGCGGCTGATGACCGACATACAGAAGGCACCAGGCCTTGAGCTTTGCGTGATCGCGTCGGGCACGCATCTGGCGCCAGCCTTCGGCTATACGGCGGCAGACATAGAGGCCGACGGCTTTGTCATCGACCATCGGGTTGAGATGCTGTTCGCCTCCGATAGCGAGGAGGGCGCGGCGCTGTCGACCGGGGCCGGTATCATGGGTTTCGCGCGGCTGTTCTCGCACATGCGGCCCGACATGCTTCTTCTGACCGGCGACCGCTTCGAGATGTTCGCTGCCGCTGTGGCCGCGCTCCACCACGGGATACCAATCGCCCATCTACACGGCGGCGAAGTCACCGAGGGGGCGATCGACGATGCCTTTCGCCATGCCATCTCGAAGATGGCGCAACTGCATTTCGTCGCCACCGAAGCCAACCGGACCGTGCTGCGGCAGTTGGGCGAAGAGGACGCCCGCATCGTGGTTTGCGGCGCGCCCGCGCTCGATGCGATCTCGGATTTCGTACCGGCAAGCCGGTCGACGCTGGAAATGAATTTTGGAATTGCGCTCGACGAGCCGCCGCTCCTGGTCACCTGGCACCCGGCCACCAAGGCGCTCGCGCAGACCGAAGCCGATACGCAAGCCTTGCTCGACGCCCTATCGGCATTTGCGAACCCCACTGTCTTCACCTTGCCGAACGCCGATAGCCACGGGCGCCTCATCCGGCGGCAGATCGAAGACTACGTCGCGGACCGGGACGATGCCTGGCTGGTCCCGAACTTCGGGCAGAGCGGATACTTCTCCATGATGTCGCAGGCCCTTGCCATGGTCGGCAATTCGTCGAGTGGCATTATCGAAGCGGCATCATTCCGGCTGCCCGTGGTCAACATCGGTGACCGACAGCGCGGCCGCATTTGCGCACGGAACGTCATCCACGCCCTCGCCGTGCGGGACGCCATCCTGGCGGCCTTGCGGGAGGCGACCGATTCGGCCTTTACCGGCACGCTGGCGGATCTGGTGAATCCGTACGGGTCGGGAAAGGCGGCCGAGCGAATCGTTTCTACGCTGCGCGACACATCGATGGAGCGCCTCACCGAAACAAAGCGTTTCGTACACAGCGACCTGGCCGATCTGACCCGGACGCCCGCGTGACACGGTCGAGACACGATCCGCAATGACGGTAGAACGCATCATCGCCCGGCTCGATGTGAAAGGCCCGAACGTTATAAAAGGCATACATCTGGAGGGGCTGAAGGTGGTCGGGAGCCCGCGCGATCTGGCGCGGCGTTACTATGACGAGGCCGCCGACGAGATCGTCTTCATGGATGTCGTCGCCTCGCTCTTCGGCCGCAACAACCTGCTCGACGTGGTCAACGAAGCAGCCAGCGAAATCTTCATTCCTATGACGGTCGGCGGCGGCATCAGGACCATCGAGGACATTGTCGCAATCCTTCGGGCAGGGGCGGACAAGGTCGCCATCAACACAGCAGCGATCAACCGGCCGGATTTTCTGTCCCAAGCGGCGGAGCGATTTGGGCGCCAGTGCATCGTGCTCTCCGTCGAAGCCAAGCGCCGCGGCGCCAACCAATGGGAAGCGCTGACCGACAACGGCAGGGAGACCACTGGCAAGGACGCCGTGGCTTGGGTAAAGCAAGCCGAAGACCTCGGCGTCGGCGAAATCCTGGTTACATCAGTCGACAAGGAAGGCACTCAAAAAGGCTTCGATCGCCAATTGATGGAGGCGATCTATCCGGCCGTGCAAATCCCGGTCATCGCCTGCGGTGGCGCCGGCTCGGTCGATCACATCGCCGGGCTTCTGGATGAACGCGTGAGCGACGCGGTGTGTTGCGCCTCGATCTTTCACTACGGCATTTGCGCGCTTCCCGACCTCAAGGGAGAGCTTCGTGGTCGCGGATACCAAATCAGGACCTGATGATTGCGATCGTCGACTATGGCCGCGGCAATCTGTTCAGCATCGCTGCCGCAGTGCGACAGTTCACCGATGAGTTCGAGGTCACGGCCGATGCCGATACCGTTGAGCGCGCGACGGGCCTGGTGTTACCCGGCGTGGGGGCCTTCGGCGACGCGGTGGCACGGCTTCGCGGGCTTGGGCTGTGGGAGCGACTGATATCCTATGGGCAAAGCGGGCGGCCGTTTCTTGGCATTTGTCTCGGTATGCAACTCCTGGCAGACGGCAGCGAGGAGTTCGGTGAGCACGAGGGCCTGGCGTTGGTGCCCGGAACGGTCCGGGTCCTACCGCCGTTCCGTAAGGGACCGGATGCCAGCCGAGTTCCCAACGTCGGATGGCGGCCGCTAAAGATTGAGCGAGCGCATCCATTCCTCTCTCCGTTGGCAACCGATGACATGATGTATTTTGTGCACTCCTATGCACCGGTCGGCGTACCGGACGAGAACAAGCTGGCTTCGATTGGAGTCAACGGCCAGGACGTTGTGGCAGTCGTCGCCCGCGACAACATCATCGGCTGCCAATTCCACCCCGAGAAAAGCGGCGCAAAGGGTCTGGCACTGATCGAACGCTTCGTGGAAATGGTCAGTTCATTCAAGGACATTTCGGCGAACCCAGAAGACAGGGAAAGATAGCACCATGTCATTGAAGCCCTCGGACAACCTGGGCGCGCCGCCGACCGAACCCGAAGGCGCTTTGGAGATCAAATACGGGTTGCCGGCAGATGTGCGGTTCTGCCGTACTTGCGTGATCTCAAACCAGCGTCCGGCCTCATCGACCGAATTCAAGCACCGCCGCGACTCGAAGAAAGACACGATCCGCTTCGACGAGAACGGCGTCTGCGATGCCTGCCGATACGCCGAAGCCAAGGAGCGCCTCGTTGATTGGCAGGAGCGTGAAGCAAAGCTTGGGGAACTTCTCGACCGATTTCGATCGCGTAACGACAGCTACGACTGCCTGGTCCCCGGCTCGGGAGGGAAGGATTCGGTATACGCCTCGCACATCCTGAAGACCAAGTACGGCATGCGCCCATTGACCGTGACCTGGGCGCCGCATCTCTACACCGATGTCGGCTTTCGGAACTTCCAGAATTGGCTCCACCTGGGCGGTTTCGACAACTACCTGTTCACTCCCGACGGGCAGGTCCATCGGACGCTGACCCAATTGGCCTACCGAAACCTGCTGCACCCCTTTCAGCCCTTCATTTTTGGACAGAAAAACTTCGCCCCTAAGATGGCGGCAAAGTTCGGCATTCCGCTGGTGATCTACGGGGAGAACGAGGCGGAGTACGGGAACCCGGTCAACGAGAACGAGACATCACAGCGCGACGCACGCTACTTCACCTATTCTCGTTCATCCAACGCTGAGATGTATTTCGGCGGAGTGCCGATGTCGGAGCTGCCAGCGCACGGCATCGAAGATCATCACCTCGATCCCTACATACCGGCGTCTATCGAGCAGATCGAAACCGCTGAGATCGAGGTTCATTATCTCGGCTACTACATCAAGTGGGTGCCTCAGCAGAATTATTACTATTCCGTCGAGCATTGCGGTTTTGAAGCCAACACCGAGCGGACCGAGGGCACCTACTCCAAATACAACAGCATCGACGACAAGACCGATCCCTATCACTACTGGACCACATTGATGAAGTTCGGGATCGGCCGGGCCACGTACGATGCCAGCCAGGAGATCCGCAACCAGCACATCACGCGCGAGGAGGGAGTTGCGCTCGTGCATCGCTACGACACCGAGTTCCCACGCCGATACCTGCCGGAATTCCTTACATACCTTGATATGGAAGAAGCAGAATTCCTTGAGATCGCGGACACCTTCCGCTCACCCCATCTGTGGCGCAGCACGGCGGACGGCTGGCAGCTCCGCAACCGCGTTGCCTGAAACCGCCGGCATGACCAAGGACAACCACAGCGACGCCGATCCGTCGCTGCTCGTGATCGTCCCGGCCCGGCGCGGATCAAAGCGTTTGCCCGGAAAGAACCGCCGGACGCTGGCGGGCGCTACACTACTGAGCCGAACCATCGCGACGGTTCGCGCCGCCGACATCTCTGCACCGTGCCTGCTAACCACGGACGATCCGGCGATCGCCGAGGCGGGCGAACAGGCTGGATTTCAGGTGCCGTTCCTGCGCCCCGCCGACTTGTCGGGCGACGCGGCCCGCACGGAAGATGCAGTCCTGCACGCCCTCGATTGGTACCGAGAAGACCGAGGCGCCGACCCGGAAATGCTGTTGATGCTGCAGATCACCTCGCCGTTGCGCAGCGCCCAGTCGTTACGGGCAGGTCTGAAACGCCTGCGGGATGACGCAGAAATCGACGCGGTGCTTGGCGTAAAGATGCTGAACCGCAACCCGCGACAGGTCTTCATGTCCGATCCAACCGGCGCGCTAAGGCCGCTCGCGTCATCAAACGACCCGCTGCTGACCGCCAACGGAGCGATCTATCTCATCCGCACGGCCGTATTTCGCGCTCATGGCAGCTTCGTCCCCGCCCGCACCGTCGGCATCGCGATGGACCAAATCGAATCGATCGACATCGACACCGAACTCGACTGGCGCACTGCGGAAGCCGCCTGCGAGCTGATCGCCACCGACACCGGAACCGAGTGCTGAACGCTATGCGAAGGCTCGCCAAGCACCTGTTGCCGCCGGAGTGGAAACGCCCGCTTCTCAAGCTTTACGGCTGGAAGGTCGTCACCTGGCCGCATTTCCTTCGGATCGGGGCCTTCAGCACTGCCACGGTCGTGCTGGAGGCCTTCGGCGTGGCAATGGTGCTTCCGATCCTCGCCTTTGTGGAAGCGGGACAGAATATCGAAACGCTGACCAAGACTTCGCGCCTGTGGCGCGCGCTTGCCAGCGCCTTCGATGTTGTCGGGTTGCAACCAAACCTGTTCGGTCTTTCACTGATTGTCATGATCCTCATCGTTCTGCGACAGATTGCGAATTACTTTGGCGCGCTGGAGATCGAACGGCGGAAATTGGCGATCGGGGAAGAGCTCGCAACACGCTGCTTCCATGGACTGCTCGGCAGCCGCGCTGCCACCATTCAGAAAACCGACACCGGCAGCTTCACGCACCTCATCGATTTCCAGTGCCAGGCCGCCGCATCCATCATTCGCAGCTATGCGACGCTGTTTCGCATGGCGCTGACCTTTCTGACTTATGCGGCAGTCATGTTCGCGACCGCCCCGCTGATGAGCCTGCTTGCCGTAATGCTGGTCGCATTGGTGGTCGTCAGCTTGAACCGCTATGTGCGGATCGGACGGGCGCTTAGCCACGAGGCCTTGCACGAACGCAAGAAAGTTCCCCAATTCGTAGCGGAACGCCGCCAGGCCTGGAAAGTTCTGAAATTGCACGGCACCCTCGATCTGGAGGTTGCCGGATTTCGCAAGACCATCGGACGGTTCGTCGACGCCACAATGCGCCTGATGCGGGTGATGTTCCGCACCCAATTGATCGTGTCTCCGATCATGACACTCTTCGCTCTGGCGATGCTCTACGTTTCGGTTATCTACCTTTCGGTGAGCTTGTCCGTCATCACTCTGTTCGTCGTTATGATCCTTCGCCTGACGCCGGTCGCGCAGGGGCTCGCCAGCCATCGCCAGGCGTTGGCCAACTACACGGCGAGCCTTGATCACGTCGACGAAGTGCTGAAATCGGTGCGGCAGGAAAAGGAGATCAACACCGGTCGGCGGGACTTCGATGGGGTCGATCGCGCGATCACTTTCAAGGACGTCGATTTTTCATATGGCGAGGCCGAAAAATCGGCGCTGCATGATCTGACGACTGTGCTGCCCGCGGGTAAGGTCACCGCGATCATGGGGCCGTCTGGCGCCGGCAAGTCGACGATGTCCGACCTTCTGACCCGGCTGATCGAACCATCGGCGGGCGTAATCCAAATTGACGATGTACCGTTGACCGACTTCGAGCTCGGAAGCCTTCGCCGCGGAATCGCCTATGCCCCACAACAGCCCTTTATTTTCAATGCCACCGTGCGCGAGAACGTGAGCTATGCGAACAGAGGCGCCAGCGACGCAGAGATCGAAGACGCCTGCCGCAAGGCGCATGCCAGCGAATTCATCGGCGAGTTGCCCGACGGCTACGAGACTTCGCTGGGCGAAGACGGCAGCCGGCTCTCAGGCGGCCAACGTCAGCGGCTTGTATTGGCGCGCGTATTCCTGGCTTCGAGCAAGATCGTGATCCTCGACGAGCCGACAAGCGCGCTCGACCACGAATCGGAGCAGCATATTCATACCGTGTTGCGCGAGATGGCCGACAGCTACGGTCTCACCGTGATCATAGTTGCCCACCATCTGTCGACTGTCGCGATCGCCGACAAGCTGATTGTGCTGCGCGCGGGGCGCATTCTTTCTGAAGGATCCGCCCAAGACCTGCTGGCCAAGAAATCCTGGGTTACGGAAATGATGTCCGGCGCCTCGGGCGACGTAGCCGACGCCGGGGAACCCGGCGGACGGCCGAGCGAACTCAGCTCCGAAGCAGGCTAGAACAAGATCACCGCCTGAAATCTACCCATCCACCGCGCGCCGCTTGAAATATCCGGTGCGCCCATCTGTCACGATTTTTCAAACGCAACATGACCGGTCCCTACGACATATTGCTGTGCGTCCCCGATCTCCGAGGTCGCGAGAGCGAATACCTTGAGCAGTGCGTCCGGGACAACTGGATTTCGTCTGCCGGGCCCTTCGTCGATGCGTTCGAAGAACGCCTGGCGGCGCTGCATGGACGGCGCTTCGCAGTCGCCACATCCAGCGGCACGGCGGCCATCGATATTTCGCTGGCGGGCCTCAATCTGGAACCCGGCGACCGTGTGATCATGCCCGGCTGGACGTTCTCCGCCACTGCCAATGCCGCACTGCATGCTGGGGCAGAGCCCTATTTCGTCGACATTTCCCCGGACAATCTGGGCATGGATGCCGACGACCTTGATGCGGCGCTGGCCGAGAACAGCAAGCTGGGCAAACGCGTCCGCGCGGTGATCGTGGTGCACACGTTCGGGCGCCCCGCCGAGCTCGACCGATTGGAAGACGTTTGCCGAGCAAATGATGTCCCGCTTGTCGAGGACGCCGCCGGGGCGATCGGCAGTCGCTACAAGGGCAAGCCGATCGGCAAATTCGGACAATCCAGTATCTTCAGTTTCAACGGTAACAAGCTGATCTGCGCCGGCGGCGGCGGCATGGCGCTGACCGACGATGCAGAGTTGGCGGAGCGAATGCGGCTGAAGAGCACCAACAGCCACGGGCCCAACTATCACTATAAGATCATCGGCTACAATCACCGTATGACCAATCTGAGCGCGGCCATCGGGCTTGCGCAAATCGAGCGGCTCGACGAGATGCTGTCGTTGAAGAAGGCTCTCTCTCGCCGATACGACGATGCGCTTGCCGGGTCGAACAAGTTCGCGCTCATCCCGGACGACACCAAGAATCAGCAGAACTACTGGATCTACTGCATTCTGGTCAACACGACGCAGCTTGCCGAAGATCTCTTCAGTTTCATGGAAACGCGGCGGATCCAGATCCGCATATTCTGGCGCCTGCTCACCCTTGAGCCGGCCTTTGCGGGTTTCCCCGGATCGAAACTCGATGTCGCACGTTCGATCTCGGGCCGCGTCGTCGCGCTGCCCTGCAGCAGCGATCTCAGCAGCAGCGACCAAGAGCGGGTGATCGCGGCAGTTCGCGAATGGGATGCCCAGAAACCCGCGACATGATCGCCGTGCGAACGACGCGACGCATCTTCAAGGCAAATCTGACAGACAAGGAATAAGTCGAAGCATGGTCATCTGGATCACCGGTCTGTCGGGCGCGGGCAAGACAACCTTGTCCAACGAACTGGAAAAGAAACTCAGACCCTCGCTCCGCCACCTGGTCACCGTCGATGGCGACATCGTTCGAGACCTGTTCGGCGGCGATCTAAGCCACCGCGTCGAGGATCGGATCGTTCAGATCAACCGCTTGCAGAAACTTGCGAAACTTCTGTCAACTCAAGGGCTTGTCGTCATCGTGGCGGCGCTTTACGCACATCCCGATCTCTTGAAATGGAACCGTGACAACATCGACGAATACTTCGAAATCTATCTCGATGCTCCGCTCCCGCTCGTGATGGAGCGGGACGCAAAGGGCCTCTACGCGGCCGCTCGCTCGGGCGAAATGCAAGATGTGGTTGGCATGGACATTCCCTGGAATCCGCCAGACGCCGCCGACATCACAATCGACTGCAGTCTGGGCGAGAGCCCGACCGCGATGGCCGGGCGCGTCATAGAGGCCATCCCCGAGCTTCGTCTCGCGCTGGAGGGACTGCCCCGATGAGCGAGCTCGAACTCAACCGAACCCAGTATCTTGAGCTGGAGAAGATCGGCCTCGGTGCCTTCGATCCGCTCGACGGTTTCATGAACGAGGACGACTTTCACGCGGTCGTCGATCGACTGCGACTGACCGACGGCCGCCCCTTCCCACTGCCGGTAGCGCTCGATACGGATCAGGCCACGGCTGAGCGATTGAGGTCGTGTTCGAGCGTCGACCTGAGCTTTGAGGGCCGTACTGTCGGTGAGCTGGAGCCTCTCAGTTTCTACACGCCCGACAAATCCGCCGCGGCAAAACAGATCTTCGGCACCAGCGATCGCTGGCACCCCGGCGTTGATCATTTTTTTTCAATGGGCGACGTGTTTGTCGGTGGACCGGTCAGATTGACGAACCGTGCCGCACTGGACATATCCGAGTTCGAGCTCACGCCGGAGGAGACGAAAGCGACAATTCGGGACAAGGGCCTGAAGACCGTCGTCGGCTTCCAAACCCGCAACGTGCCACACAGGGCGCACGAACATTTGCAGCGAATCGCGCTGGAGCAAGTCGACGGCCTGCTGATCCAGCCGCTTGTCGGTCGCAAGATGGTCGGCGACTTCACGCCTCAGGCAATCATGACCGGCTATCGGTGCCTGATCGAGGAATTCCTACCCACCAAGCGAATTGTGCTGGCGACCCTGTCGACCGCCATGCGTTATGCCGGACCCCGTGAGGCGTTGTTCCATGCGCTGATCCGACGGAACTATGGCTGTACGCATTTCGTTGTCGGGCGCGACCATGCCGGCGTCGGAAATTTCTACGGCAAGTACGACGCGCATCGCCTGGCCGAGGAGTTCGGCGAAGAGCTTGGTATCGAGATCATGCGTTTGCGCGGACCGCATTACTGCCTGAAATGCGACGGCGTCGTGACCGACCGCACCTGCCCTCACGAGGAAACCGGAGCGGAATTCGTGCGCTACATCAACGGCGCGGATATGCGCTCGGCGCTGAAGACAGGACAAGCGCCCGATCCGCGCCTCATGCGGCCTGAGATCGTTGAGAGCCTGAAGGATACTCAGTTGTTCATCGAAGAGGCGGATTGATGCATCGTACAAAAATTGTTGCCACGATCGGTCCCGACACCCGAACGCCAGTATCGCTGCTGGCGCTCAAGGACGCTGGCATGAGCATGGTTCGGCTGAACGGCTCGCATAATTCCCTCGACTGGCATGACGCAACAATTGCTATGGTGCGAGAGGTGCTCCCCGGCGTTCCGGTCCTGCTCGACATTCCCGGGCGGAAAATTCGCACAACGGATCTGGCCGTCGAACCGAGCTTCGAAGCCGGCGACACGGTGGTACTGACCACCGAACCGGACCACGACGGCGCGCACAAGGTCCCAGTCAACAAACCCGACCTCCACAAGCATCTCAAGGCGGGCAACCGCATCCTTGCCGACGACGGCACGCTGAGCTTTACCGTGCACGAGGTTGACGGCAGGGACATCGTCTGCCGGGCGGAGACCGGCGGGACTTTGCGTAGCCGCAAGGGGATCAACGTTCCCTTCGTCAAGCTGGAGAGCGAACTGGTGACGCAACGCGACCGCGATATGGTCGCCTTCGCGGTGGATAATGGGGTTGACTTCATCGGCATCAGTTTCGTGGAATCGGCGGACCATGTTGCGGCGATCCGCGAGCTGATCGACGGCAGCTTCCCGCGCATTATCTCAAAGATCGAGAATCAGGGAGGCCTCGATCACATGGACGAGATCATGGAAACAACCGACGGCGCCATGATCGACCGCGGTGATTTGTCTGTGGAGACCAACTTTGAAGAGTTGGCGCTGTTCCAGAAGCGCATCCTGCAATCCGCCGAGCGCCACAGCAAGCCGGTGATCGTAGCGACGGAGATGCTGCATTCGATGATCACCAACGCGAACCCAACCAAGGCCGAACTGTGCGACATCTCAAATGCCGTGCTCGACGGTTGCTCGGCTACGATGCTGTCCGGTGAAACCGCTGTCGGCGCTTATCCCCGTGAGGCGGTGGCGACCATGCGCAAGGTCGCTGATTCCGCGGAAGCACATCGACAATCTGACTTGGAACGCGAGGCATCGGCCAATCACACGGCCAGCCCTGAGGTCATGAGCCAGGCGATTGCCATGATTTGCCGGAGCTTGCCTATCACCAAGATCGTTGCAGTCACGCGTTCCGGCTATGCTGCGCGCATGATTGCGGCTCGCCACCCCAAGCAGCCGATCATTGCCGTAAGCGACGATGCCGCCGCGGCCCGCAGCTTCAACCTTTATCGCGGAACCGAGGGGGTTCACGTCGATGTGCCCTTTGAGCGCAAAAGCACCGATCACATCGTCCAATGCTTGAAGGAGCTGTGGCGCCAGGATTACCTAGAAGACGAAGACCTGATCCTCGTGACCGCAGTCGGCTATCCCCATGCGGGCAACCGAATGAACCACATTCAGACGCATATCGTGGCCGATCTGAAGGACACCCTGGACTGGCAACGCTAGAACTCGACTTGCACGAACTTACTTTGTCCAGCACATCCAAATCGCGTGACAAACGCATCGGCGTCAAAGACGTGAGGGCTTCGTTCAACTACGAGGTTGGTCGGCGGATGCCGCTGAGCGCGGTCTATTTCGGCAGACCCATCGCCGATGTGCTGACTCCGTTGTTTTATAACACTGGCTGGAGCGCCGATGGCGTGACCTATCTGCGGATTGGCTTGACGGTGATCTCGCTGGCCTGTCTGGGATCTGGGTTTCAGCCACTGCTGTTCGTTGCGGCGGGGTTGGGCTTGTTCGCCTTCGTTCTCGATTTCGTCGACGGACATATCGCGCGCCTCGACGACAAGGCGACCTATTGGGGCAAATATTCCGATGGGCTCGGGGACTACCTCTTTCCAGCCTGCGGGCCGATCGTGGCCGGACTTGGGTTATGGCTGCAGGACGGGGCCTGGAGTTATCTTTTGATCGGCGCGGCGATCTCGTTGGTCACCTTGATGACACGGACGGCGCGGGACCGGCTACGCTTCTTCGAGCATTGGATGGCTCAGGATTCCGGCGAGTTGAGCGAGCAGGAGCGCCAGGCGGCCCAACCCTGGCAGGTCCGCGAACGCTGGGTCACGGTGGTTGCCGCCAACGGCCGGACGCTTGCCTTCCTGCTCCTTTTCATACCCGATGGCGGCCTCACATTCTTCATTGGACTGGCGGTGATCCAGGGCATCACCGAACCCGTCTGGTTGTGGGTTGTGCTCGGTCGGGGACATGCGGTGCTGCGACGCTGGCGCAAAAGCGTGCATGCCGCGCCGTGACCACTCCATGAGCATACGACGGCGATGGCAATAGGATATGGGATTGCGCGTGCCTGACGCCGAACCGCGGCAATCCGGACCGGCCAAGCCCAAGCCGCTCCGCGTTGACAGCGTGGCGATTGTTGCGACCGGGGGCTGGATCGGCATGACGATCTGCCCGGGTCATTCAGGGCGCCGGGACTTACCCAATCGCGACATGAACGAAGACCTAGCCGCCATCCGGTCCTGGCGGCCCGATGCGATCGTCACTTTGATGGAGGACCATGAGTTCAAACTGATCGCGGTCGAAGCCTTGCCGGGCGCGATGATGGCGCTTGGGATCGAATGGTACCATTTGCCGATCGTCGACACCGGCATTCCGGAGGACGGGTTCCACGCATCGTGGGTGACATCAGGAGCGGAGCTGCGCGGCGTTCTTACGCGCGGCGGGCGCGTGCTTTTGCATTGCCGCGGCGGACTGGGCCGGTCCGGGACCATCGCTGCCCAGCTGTTGATCGAACTCGGCATGTCCGCTGATGCGGCGATCCGGGAAGTTCGCGCTGCTCGGCCCGGTGCGATCGAGAACGAAACACAAGAGGACTATGTTCTGGGTTTGAAGACGACCGATCATCGATCTCGCGGCGTCGAAGATGGATAGAAAAACGTACTGGAATGAGACCTACCTCGCCTATTGGAGCGAGCGTGTCGCGGAATCGTCGCGGCTGGGCAACGCCAGTACCGTCGTTGACGGCGATGCCAAGACCGAAGGCGACGACGTCTATGAAAGGATTTTCAAGGCCTGCCCATTCGTTGGCGTCACGTTGCTCGATGTCGGCTGTGCCTGGGGCCGCATGTTCCCGCTCTTCAAACAGCATGATCTGCTGATCTCAGGGATCGACATCTCAGCTGCAATGATCGAAAAGGCCGGCGAAGGCTGGCGCGACGATCCGTCGATCAAGACATTGCGCGAGGCTGAGGCGGAGGCCATTCCCTTCGAGGACGAAAGTTTCGACAATGTGACCTGCCTCGCCGTCTTCGATGCGACATACCAGGCTGCGGCACTTGGAGAATTCATACGCGTATTGCGCCCCAAGGGACGGCTTTACCTGACCGGCAAGAGCCATTTCTATAGCGCCGATGATCGTCTCGCCCTTGAGGCCGAGATTGGCGCCCGGCGTAAGCATCACCCGAACTACTTCACCAACGTCGAAGCGATGATCGCGCAGCTTCAAGCGCGTGGTCACCGCTTGTTGTCGGAGTTCTATTTTCCGAAACGAGGCGATTTTGCGATGCTGAACTTCGCCGAAGAGCGGCCTGAACGGTTCTACGAGTACATGATCGTCATCGAGCGAGGGCCGGACCACGTCGCGTTCGAGACTTTCTCAGATCCCTATTCGGCGACCTACAAGGCGGTCAGCAATGCCTAGCGATCAACGACCCGCGGGTGAGGCTCAGGTTCTGATCGTCCATGCCATCGATACGGAAGGCCCGCTCTATGAGTCGGAGGAGGCCAGCTTTGAACGACTTGAGCACCTCTACGGGATTTCAGGGATCGACAAAACGAGGGCGAACCTCGACAAGCTGCGTCGCGGCGAAATCGACCTGAACGGGCTGGAGGAACGCGTCGCTCTGACCTTGAGCGGCCATCTCACCAACTATCACGATACCTGGGACAAGATCGACACCATGCTCGAGCGGATCATGGATCCGTCTTTCCGGTCGCAATTTCCGGACAGCTTCGGCAATGGCTGGGTGTATACTTGGCATTGCCTCGATCACGTTGGCTTTGAGTACAACCCACGCCGACGCGATATCGGCTATCACAACATCTACGATCACTATCGGCGGGTGCTTGATCAGCACGCCGATTGCCGCGACGAAATGCAGTGGCATTTCCATCCGATGTCGACCTACCGCGAGGCGCACCGCTGCGCGACGTCCTTCGTGAACTCGCCGGAGCTCTACCAGATTTTGTGCCGGCGCATCATCGAACGCCGCTGGTTCCCAAGTGTCTTCCGCGCCGGCTTTCAGACCGAGCGTCCCGACAGTCACTGGTTCCTGGAGCAGTGGATCCCTTACGATCTCTCGAACATGGCGATGGAAGACAACGGCGAGCTGGACGCGACCACCGATTTTCGGAACGGCCGCTCTGGCGATTGGCGGCAATCCCCTGCGGACTGGTCGGTTTATCACCCCGATCACGACAACTACCAGATCCCGGGCGACTGCCGACGTTACATCGGGCGCGCCTTGAACGTCATGAACCGGATTGCCTCGATCGATCAGCCTGAGATGGACAAAGCATTCGCACGCGCGCAGGCGGGCCAGCCGGCGCTGGTCGGGCTGGCCAGCCACGATTTCAGGGACCTCTATGTTGAAACCGAACATCTTGCCGGATTGGTCAACGCCGCAGCCGCTCGATTTCCGGACGTGACTTTCAAATATTGCACCTCGCTTGAGGGATTTCGGATAGCCACGGGCGCGACTGCGCAATCCGTTGAGCCGCTGGAGCTTGAACTGACCTTGGACGCCGAGCCCAAGGACGACGTTCCAAATCTCACGATCAAATTGATTCGTGGCAAGGTCTTCGGACCACAACCCTTTCTTGCGATCGAGACCCGGTCGCGTCGGTTCATTCACGACAATCTCGATTTCTCGACCGACGGAACGCAGTGGCATTACGCCTTTCACTCCGACACTCTGCCGCTCGGCGACGTGGCTCGGATCGGCGTTGCGGCCAACGACGCAACGGGCAACACCTGGGTTGAAGTCATCGAAATCCAAGGTTGATCGTGCTGCAAAATCCCACCGACAATCAGGAGCAACGCCCGTCGGCGCCCACCTCGGAATTCAAGAACCTGGGGAAAGTCGAAGGAATCCGGCCGGTCTTCGTATCCAGCCTCTACCGCTCAAGCTCCACGTTTCTCGCCGGTGTCATAAGCTGCCACCCCGAATACACCGCGACCTCTTCGTCGGTGAAGTTCCTGCGATTTTGCCTTGGCCGATACGACCCGATCGAAAAGCGCGACAGTTACGCGCGCCTCGTCAGGGAGACCCACCAGCGCATCAACACGCGTTGGCAGATGAGCTTCGACATAGATGCCGTTCTAAGGGACGTGGAGCGGCGGGGGCCGTCCTACGCGACGCTTTACGATGCGATAATGTCCGAGGTGCTGACTGCCAACCAAGCTGGCGGCAGCCAGTGGATCGAGAAGATCGCGGTGATGTGGAGCCGCATTCCCGAATTCCTCAACATGTTTCCCGACGCCAAAGTCATCCACGTCCTGCGGGACCCGCGCAGCGTCACTGCGTCGTACAAAAAAATGACCAACGAGCCTGGCTACACTTATCTCGATGCCGCCTTCAACACCGTACATGCGATCGATTCGATCGAGCGCTACCAGGCGGAGTTCGGGATTGATCGTGTGATGTTGATCCGCTCCGAGGACGTGGCCGCGGACCCCAGAGCGGCGGTCGATCGCATTTGTGGGTTCCTCGGGATTGAGTATTCGCCGCGTATGCTCGACCCGGACCGGCATGGTCGGATCATCGGGGAAGAATGGCAGGGCAATACTTCGTTTCGAGGCGTGGTGACGGGATTTCCCCCGGCTTCAACGCGGTGGCGGGATTTCATGACGCCCGCAGAGACCATGTTCGTTGAACTCGTGACCCAACCCCATCTCGCAGGCCACGGCTATCAAGCCGACCCGCATTTCCCGTCCAAGGCGGACTGGGACGAGATCTATGGCTTTCTGGAAGACCCGTTCATCCGACAGCGTTTCCAGACCCTGTTGCAGACCGGCCAAGGGGCGGAGGGATATCGTACCGACCCATACGTGACCGAAATGAAGATCGTCTTTCCCGAACGTTTCGCCGATACATGACGACAAGGCCGCCCCGTCAGGCTGGTCGCGCGAAGCGCAGTGTCGCGCAGAGCCGGCCAAAATCCAGCCCGCAGGCGAAGGCCACGTCGGCGACAATGCCTGCCGCCCCGCCGCGCCGCGTTCTGATCGAAGTGATCGGTCGCTATCATTGGCTAAACCCGGCCGTCATGGACATCATGCGGCAGCGTTACGGTACGCGATTTATCGTCATCGCCGGCAGTGAGGAGGTCCGGGCTTGGTACCTTGAGCGCACTGGTCCCGAGGATGAAATCCTGACATATGACGAGATCGAAGATGTGGAGATATCCATCGATCCGGAGGCCGACGCCCAAAAGGCGTGGGACAATGAAGAGGCCTACGCGACCAACTACCTGCTCGACATCATTCAGCAGGACCGCGCCATATTCGGGACCTATCTGCCATATGCCGCGTCGTCTTGGTCAAAGCGGCCCACGCCCAGCCTTGAGTTGTTGACGGCCCGGATCAATCATTACTTCCAGTGGGCGGACGATCTGCTTCGCCGTAATCAGATCGATCTGGTGCTGATCCGGCCAACCGGCATCTGCAACACAACAATCATCCATGTCGCCATGGCGCGGGGCCTTCCGATCAGCATGTCCCGACCGAGCCGCTACGCCAGCTACGTGACCTGGACTTACGGACCCTACAGCGCCAACAACATTTTGAAACAGGCCTACGAACAGGCGCCAAGGCCCAAGGCGCTGCCAGAGATTGAAATCCTGCCGCCAGAAGGGTCTCGTCAAGTTTTCGAAGCCTATCTGAAGCGGCGCTCGCTTCGCAGCTTCATGCGCACGTTGTTGCTGATTGTTTACAATCAGAGCGTCAAAACCTACCGGGCACTCATCGTCCGCAAAACCGGCAAACTGCCGCCGATGCTGAGCCCTATCCGGGATCAATTCCAATCGCGACGCCTCGAAGCAAGGCTTGAGGCACTATCCAAAAAGGACCTGGCGGAGCTCAGCGAAAAACCCTTCGTTCTGCTCTTGCTGCCCAAAGAGCCCGAATACACGGTTCAGTCCCTGGCTAGGGAATTCAGCAATGTGAAAGCCATCGCCCAACAACTGGCGCTGGCCCTGCCTGCTGGTTTCAATCTTGTGATCAAGGAGCATTCAAGGATCGGTTACCGGTCAATGTCGTTCTATACGGACCTGCTAAAGCTGCCGAACGTACTGTTCGCAAGCGCCCGTATCCCTGGCATCTCGCTCATTCGAGAATCAAGGGCCGTTGCCACTGTCGCCGGCACCGCGGCGGTGGAAGCTGCGCTTGTGGGCAAGCGCGCGGTTATTTTCACCGACCGGGTCGAGTACAGCTTTCTACCGAGCATAGCGATCGTCGCGTCGTTTAGGGATCTGGCGAAGACCTTGCGGGACGCCGTTCGGCCACTATCAGATAAAGAAAGTGACGAGTTCAGGCGTTGCGGACTGCGCTACCGCGCGGCCATCGTCGCCACATCATTCGACGCGAGGGGGACAAAGGTCTTCGATGGCGACGGCGAACTCGACCCCGGCGAGGCCGAACGGGCGGTCGATATCCTGATGCGAAGTTACGAGATGCAGCTCGGCCACGGTCTGCGTCAGGGCGGCTGATGACGAACGTTGCGATCATGCTCGGGACCAGGACTTTGCAGCGAAAAGTTCCGACCAGAGATTGCCGATGAGACGGCCGATGAGGCTGCGCGGTCAAGGAGGGTTGCTTTGGAAATCGCTTCCGGTCGTCCAACTACTGTTCCGCTTGATCGGAAAAGGATGGAACCCGTTTTACGGCTGGATGCTCGACCGCCAGGAGAAGCGCAACACCATAAAGATGCTGCTAAGACGCGCCGACCAGATTAAGACCGAGCGGCGCGACAAGGGTCTCTATGACCTCTCTCGCGGCACTTACCACGTCAACTACCTGAAGCGCTACGGCCTCAAATCCAACCACATTGTGCTCGATTTCGGCTGCGGCTTCGGCCGGACCGGCATTCCTCTCGTCCAGTATCTGGAACCAGGAAATTACATCGGGGTGGAGATCTCAAAGGAGCGCCTGCGCCTGGCCGAAGAATGGACCGAGCTGGAGTCCTTGCAACCCAAGCAACCGCGTTGGCTGCTGGAGTTCGACAATAGCCTTTCCTATCTGGAGGACGGCGATATCGACGTCATTTGGGCGCAGTCGGTGCTCACACACATGCCGAAGCGGGAGGTTGAGATTTTCATGGGCGCCGCCCACCGCGTGCTACGGCCGGGCGCCGCGCTAATGTTCAACTTCACCATTTCCGAGGACGATGCGCTCCATCGCTCGAACGTCAAGGACTACCGCTATCCGCCTGCGCAGATCGAAGCGCTTTGCAAATCAGAGGGCTTTACCTACATACGGCTCGACGACTGGCAAGACGACCTCGACGAAGATGCGCGCGCCGGCCACAATCAGATGATCAAGGCAACGAAACCGGATCCCAAAGCAACGCCATGAGTGCCGAAAAACCGCTTTGCTACTGCTTCAATGTAACCGAAGCAGACATACGGGCACATTTCGCCTCACCCGCTGCCGGCTATGACGAATTGGTCCGCAAGACCGAAATCGGCACCAAATGCACGGCCTGCCTATTCGATCTCGACATCGTCATGGAGTCGATACACAAGGGCCAGGCCACGATGAAAATCGAGCGCAGTCATCGCACCGCGAAGCGATGGACTGAATTCTCCATCTCCGACTTCGCCGATTCCGGGTTCTTTGTTTGCGATCAATCCATCGGCACGACTGTCCACCTATCCAATTTCGGCCAATTGTTCGGCGACACCATTCCCTTGGTAACTTTCGAGTTCGAGTTGATGGTATTCGACCAATCTGGCGAGCTCGCCTGCAGGCAAGCAGGGCGGATCGAGGCTGGACAGGCTCGCGCGATCGAGCTCGCATCGATCGACGGTTGTCCGGAACATGGCTGGTTCCTGGTCGTGCTGCGCGGAGTCTCGGAAGGGTTTTTCGGCACCATGCGTCCGCAGATCGGGCTCAACGGTCCGAGTTGGAGCGCCTCCTATCATACCCAGCCGCACGTCATGGCAACGACCGGTCGATACCGTTATTCGGTGATCACCCAGGGCAATGGCGAAGCGCTGGCAACGCGAGTATCGGTCATTAATGGCGTCGAGCGCGCAACCCAGCTTGAGATCGAACTCAGCGGTCCCGACGATAGATTTCAAGCCACCGCCGCCCATGCGCTGGCGCCGCGCGGCTCGGTCATGCTCGATCTCGACACGCTGTTTCCCGGTGCCCCGGCCGACGCCCCAGTTTTCGTATCCGTGCGCAGCGATCGTCCTACACGCAAGCACATCATCAACGAACACCGCGACGGCTCCTGGAGCGTCGACCATTTCCCAAACTGATGACCCCGCGATCCCCCATGGCCGAGCCCCAGTTATTTCCCTACCTCACACCGCTGATCTATCCACTGTTTCCGGTCTCGGACGGGGAGCTGACTGTCGGTCTCAACTTGCAAAAGATCCTCGACGACCGCACGCTCGATCCTTTCGATGGTGTTCTGATGCTGGACATTGGCGTCTATCGCAACGGCCAACGTATGCAATCGGATACGAAACCTGTCAGGGTCAAAGAAGGCAAAGCTGACACTGCGATTGATTGGACCAGCTATCCGCTCGGCACCATTGGTTATGTGGAAATGTCGCTGTCAGCCGAGCAGGCGGTGTTTCGGCGCATCGACCTGCCGGTCGGATACGGCTTACTGTCGATCCCCGGCTACGGCACGCTGACCGTGATCCCCGATGCCAAGTTCGCGCGCCCGATCATCATCGAGCAAATGCAAACCGTCAGTTCGTTCTGCCTGGCTCGTTCAGGCTGCCGGTGGCATGGGGCCAGCAATGCGGGCAACTCGATCTTTCTGCCAAATCCATACGAGAAGGATATAGTGGCATCGATCCACGCCTCGCCAACCAAACGAATCAGGCACAAAGTCCCGGCTAAGCACGCGGCGATGGTCTCGCTGGAACCCATCCTTGAGGACGGCGACTGGGCTTGCGTGATGGTGACCGGAAACAACCGCATTCCGGCCTGGGATATCCGGCACGCGGCCGACAATCCCGCGCGCATCAACAGCGTCGACCATCTCGACGTCTTCCGTGGATCATCGACCCATCGTCATGTCGGGGTTGTCGACTATGCTAAACACCGGACGCGCCGCGTATTGAGACGCCTCGGGCACGTCACCTGACCGCGAGGTCCGCACATCAATCGCCGAGCTAGGCGAATCGTACGTAAATGTTTTAAAATCAATGCCCGGACGGCCGAAGGCCCGTGTCGCTAAGACCGGGCCTTTTTTATTTCGAAAGGCCCGCTGCACAATGACCCCCGATCTTGCCAATCGGATATCGCGTTTGACGCTCGGCACCGTCCAGCTGGGCATGGACTACGGCAGTTTCGTCCCAACCTCGCCGCCGGCCCACGACGCCATACTCCAGATCTTCAACAACGCGATTGCAGGCGGCGTTACCTGCCTCGATACCGCACCTGCATATGGCTCATCTGAGACGGCGATTGGCGGCTGGCTCGCAGCGGCCACTATTGCCGACAGAAGAGATCGGCCCTTCATCGTCACGAAGCTAAGCGCGCTCGAAGGGATCGGCGACCTCGACATAGGTGACGAGATCAGACAGCGGGCCCAAGGGTCTCTTGCGCGCCTTCGTACCGATAGGCTGGACGGGTATCTGGTACATCGAGCGGCCGATCTGTTCCGGCCCGGCGCAGCGGACGCGCTGCGAGACCTTGTCGACGAGGAATTGATCGGCGGTTTCGGGCTTTCGGTCTACGAACCGGCGGAGCTGGAGGCAGCGCTTACGATCGATGGGCTTGCCCTGGTTCAGTTGCCCTTTAACGTATTCGACCGCCGTTTTGCCGAGAGCGGATTGATTGCACGCGCGGCGGATCTCGATATCACGGTATTTGCGCGCAGTACCTTTTTGCAGGGTGTCGCATTCCTGGCCCCGAATAAGTTGCCGCACATGCTGTCGGATCTCCAGACGCCACTGGCACAATTGCATGCCCTTGCGAAGTCGTCCGGCCACCCGATCGCCGGGCTTTGCTTGCAGGCTGTGCTGAGCGAACCGGGGGTAGCTAGTGTCGTCGTTGGCGCCTCCCGTCTGGATGAGCTCAATCAATCGCTCGCGGCCGCCGCGTCCGAAATCGACAAAGGCCTGTTGAGCGCGATACGCCAATTGGCGTCAGGCGTCGATGAAGCTTTGATCGATCCGCGTCGTTGGACCTAGGGCCGCAGGGCGCGTTGCAATCAAGCCGCCTTTGCGGGCATCGGATAGCCGTGGCGCTTTAACGGCAGATCGAACTCCACTGCCAAGCGCTGGTTGCTTTCGCCGACGAAACTGCCGAGCCTCGCGGCCAGGATCGGTGTCACCTTCGCCTCAGCGCGCCCCGACCGACCGGCCGCCCAGCGCAAGGCCGAAACCACCGGGCCTGGCGCACCGATGCGCAATCCATGGGCAATGCGTTGCAGCGCCGGCCGTTTACGCACGAACACGTGCAAGCGTGTCATTCGCGGGTTGCGGGGTTTGGCGCGCATCAGGCGCACGGACGCGTCCTGATCGATATCCATGAAGGCAGAAAGCGCCCGCGCGAAGTTGTCACGATCTGCAACCAAATCCTCGAACAGGAAGATCCCTACGCGGTCACGGCCGAAGGCCGCCGCAAATGGCGCCACCAAGTGATAGTAGTCGATAATGCTGAATGCCGGAGGACGGGCAAAAACCCAACCGTCGTTGAGCCAATCCTCGAAGGAAAGACGACTCTTCTGAGTGCCCACCGCCTGAAAATAGTAGGAACGAAGCAATTCGTCCTGCCGGCGCAGGACGAACAATGTTTTGCACCGCCCGCAAATGTCCAGGATCCGCCGGGCGACCACGCTGCGCTCCACGCCGATCCCGTTCGCCAAACTTGATTCATTTATGGTGACGAGCTTGTTGCCCTTCAGATGCGGCAATACCGCGTCGCGAAACTGACGGCGATGGGCTTCCAGGTCGAATTCCGCCTCAGGTGTGTAGTTGATGCCCTCCATCAGCAATCGAACCGGATCGTCGAGATCGTATGGCTTGCCCAGGTGATGCAGATCGGGGTGCTTGGGATAGAACTCGTTGTTGAGCGTCGTGGTCCCGGTCTTATGCAGACCGATCTGGATACAGAGGTTCGGGCGGTCGGTCATTGCGGGCAATCAAATGGGGTTGGGTTGCGGGACGGTACGCCGCGAACTCTTATCGCCTTCCAGCAACCTGGACAAGCGCGCGTGATGCGGCCCGATCGGCCGCGCTCACGCAAAGCACATCGAGATACCCAACCGCTTTGGCGGCCTCGACAATGGCCTCTAAGTCTTGCGGCTTGCCGGCCCCGCGCCGTGTCCAAGGGCGGAACTCATAGCCAAGCCCGACGAGTAGCGACAGCACGATCCGCGCGGCGGGCGATCCATCTGCGTCCGAGGCGCCTGGGTCGATCTCGACCAGGAGCGCCGGGCGATCGCGCTCGATCAGGCCATGCGCGCCTTTGATGACCCGCAACTCCGCCCCTTGGACATCGATCTTAACCAATGAGACGGTAGGTCCCGGGTTTTCAGCGATGAGGTCGTCGAGCGCAAAGGCGTCGATCTCGACACTGTTTTCGGCACCCTCGGTCGCCAGCTTGTGGTCACCTGGATGGTCTGGATTTACCGCAAGTCTTTGACGGCCGCTTTCCTCCGCTGCGGCCGCTTCGTACAGCGCCACACGATCGCTAAGCCCGGCGGCCGCGAGGCGGGCGGCGAGGCGGCGATGGTTCAAGTCCTCCGGCTCAAGGGCAATCACGCGGCCTTGTGGCCCGACCCAGCGCGCGAAGGGCAAGGTGAAGAAACCGATATTGGCGCCGACGTCGATCACGGTCGAACCCGCCTCGACGTAGGGCAGCAGCCGCTTGGGCGAGCCCGCTTCGAATAGGCGCTTGTATCCCAGATAGGCTACCTCGACCGCGCGACGTCCTGGCCCGCGCTTCAGCAGGCCTACTGCAGTGGCGGCGCGGTAGATCGCAAGCAGGGCGCGTTGCAGGCTACGGTTCATCGGATTTGGCGCGACTTCAGCAATTCAGGTTTACCGAGCAGGGATTCTAGCGGCGCTGGTAGATCGATATCTGGGGATTGATATGCCCGTAGACCAAGGGAAACCAATGTGTGGTGACGCGCGGCCTAAACCGCGCAACTAGTTTCGTGTCAGCGGGTATCGTCACCCAGCGCGGCTGACGCTCAACCCGGACATGGTATTGCCAGCCGGGCAGATTGAGATGTATCCGGGTGAAGTCGAACGGCGGCACCTCGTAGGGCGAGGGATGAGCCGTGTCGACGCGGACGCCGGCGCCGGCTTTCAGCGTCGAGTCGAGCCAGCGAGCGGCACGCATGCGTGTTGAATGAGCGACGCTGTCCTCGTCCCGGTAGGCCAGCCACATCGGCACCGACTGCAAAAGGGTGAGCGCAAGGCAAAGGCCGAGCCATATGTTGCGGCGGGCGCCCAAGTTGAAACCGACGAATAGCAGACCCGCGCTCAACAAGTAGGGCGCGTAGCGAAGGTTGATGTGCCACTGGCTGAGCGATGCGGTCACGTATCCGACGACCAGCACGCTCAAGATCAGGCCGGCCGCCGTCCAGCGCTCCAACGCCGCACCGGCGACGAGGCGCCAGGCCGAAACGGCCAGCGCCAGCACAGTGAGACCAATACCAAGCCCCGGCAGCAACGATCCAGCCACGAAACGCCAGAGATATTTCGGGTGCAGCGCAAAGGTAAACCATTCGCTGGTGACCTTGCTGCGCTCGGTGACATAGGTCTCCCAATTGATAACCGCATAGGGATTGGTGACCACGAAGACCAGCAACGCGGTGACAGGAACGGCGATCAGGAGCGGCCAGGCGACAAAACCCCGACGCGCAGCCAGCGCCAACGCCACCCACACCAGGATGGCGAACAGACCGAAGGTTTGCACAGCGCCGACCGCGAGGCCTAGGGCAAAGCCGGTCAGAGCAGCGGCGAGCCAACCGAACTTGCGGTCCAGATAGCCACGCAAGACGATCAGAACCGCCAAGTTCACAAAAAGCATCGCGTACCAATGCGGCTTTATCATCTGGGAGAACGCGACCGTCGCGGGGGCGGCGAAATAGAGGCCCAGCATCAGGCAGGCCGAGCCGCTCGGCACCAGACGGCGCGCCGCCAAAAAAAACACGAACCCTGACAATGCGGCTGCGATCAGCACGAAGAGCCGGCCAGCGATGTAAACCCCGTCCATGCGGTCGGGAGCAGCCGCCATGGCCGCGAGCGGTCCAAGCTCGATCGCACCGACCTCGCGAAGCGCGAAATACCAGGCGCCGAGCGGATAGAACCAGGCCCCGCCATAGAGATAAAAGCCCGGATCAAGACGTAGATCGGCGGGGCGCATGCGCGCCAACGCCATGATGCTGACGACCTCGTCGGCCTCAACGCTATAGAGCTTGAATCGCAACATGCGTTTGTCGAGGCTCTCGGCGAAGCTCGACTTGTCGAGGATCAGATTGCGCCGCTGCAGGGCCGTAGCCGCGGCAGCGGGGTCCTTGATTTGGTAGCGCGCGACATGCGGCAAGTTGTTGACGGTGGTGCCATAGTCGAGCCCACCCGCCTGCACTGCTACAAACAGCGTGCAGATGGCCAAGGCGGCCCAAATTCCCCATCGCACCTGTGGCGCGCGCCGCTGCGCCGGGTCCCAATCGGTCATGAGCCGGCCTCGCATCGGGCGATCGCATTGATGCCGGCGCCGATGGGGATAGATCGCGCAAGCGCGGCGCGATCCTGGGACAAAGGTGTATCGTCGCTCAATCGATGGAGGTGGTAGCCGGCGCCCTCAAGAAGATCGACGAGTTGGTCCAGAGAACCGCCCCGTTCCTCCAGAATGTACGGCGACAGTTCCAACAGGATCGTCGGCCGATCGCGAGCCAGCATCTCGGCCGCGCCCGCCAGCACGCCGCATTCATGCCCGTCGACATCCATCTTGATAAAACCGACCGGCGCCGCCTTGGCCCGAGCCAACCAGGCATCGACCGTCGTCGCGGCGGCATCCGCTGCGGCCATCGCCCGGGCGCGCAGCCTGGGATGCACGCCGCGGCCATCGAGGGGCCAGCTCGCCGGCACCTCGGCCGCGGGTTTGCGGTCTTCGCGGTCGACCAGGAAAACCTGCGCCGGCGCGACGACCTTTGCGAGCTCAGGGTTGAGCGCGACGTTGGCATTCAGCTTGGCGAAGGCCCAGTCGGTCGGCTCGAACGCCACGACCCGTCCCGTTGGCCCCACCAGGCGCGCCAGGTGCAGTGTATGCGCACCCACATTCGCGCCGATATCGAGCACCGTCATGCCCGGCTTCACGATGTCTCCATAGGCGCGCACCGTGTCGGGCTCGAAAGCGCCTTGCAGATAGATCGCAAAGTCGATGCCCTCATTGAGATCGAGCGCCCATGTCAGGCCCCGACGGCGCACGGTCGCATGCGGACCGGCGCCGCGCAGCCTACGGGCCCACACGACCGGGCGCTGAACGAGCCGGGCAATTGCGATCTTGGTTCGGGTGGTCAGCATAGGGCTGCGTGTTGCGCGAACCGGCCAGCCGGAGGCGGCTCAGAACGCCTTCAGTTTACGGAAGGCGAAGACCACCATGCGGATCAACAGCCAGCCATGGCTGAAGCGCGAGATCTGGGTCTCGCCATAGGTGCGGTCGGCATAACGGATCGGCACCTCCACGAATTTCAGGTTCTGCTTGGCGGCACCGAAGATGAGGTCGAAATCGCCGAACGGATCGAAATCGCCGAAGTAATCGCGGTCGTCGGCGATGCGGCGGTACTGGTCGGCGCGCAGCACCTTGGTGCCGCACAACGTGTCCGTGAAGCGCTGATTGAGCAACCAGGAAAAGATCCGCGCGAAGCTTCGGTTGGCCCAGTAGTTGAGCAGCCGCATGGCACCCGATTGCATCGGATAGACGAGCCGCGTGCCGTTGATGAAATCGCCCTTGCCCGTAGCGATCGCATTGTGGAACTTCGGGATGTCCTCCGGCTGCACCGTTAGGTCGGCATCGAGAATGATGAGGACGTCACCACGCGCCTCGGCGAAGCCCTTGCGGACCGCATCGCCCTTTCCTTTGCCCGGCTGCTTGAAGACCTTGATATCGAGCTTGCGGTGGGTCGCCTTGACGCGCTTGCACTCCTCGAAGGTTCCATCGCTGCTGCCGCCCTCGACATAGATGATCTCAAGATCGTCGGTGAAGCGCGGCAGGCGCTCGATGGCGGGTTCGATGTTGCCGCGCTCGTTACGGCAGGGGATCACCACGCTCGCCGACAATTTCTCCGTGGCAATCGAACGCATGGGCCGCGCCACCACATAGTGGCGCAGACAGAGACGGCGAATGCCGCCGATTGGCGCGATGAAGCGGTTGACCAACGTGCCGAGGCCGAGGAGCCGCTTGGGCAGAAGCATCCGCCATTCACGCTTTATGGGCTCGAAATCGGCCAGGTGGAGCAGATTCTGGATATCGGCGCTTGTGAGCCAGTTCAGTTTCGGTTGCGGCATACGCATGCGAAGCGCTTCGGCGAGCTTGAGCGTGGGCTCCCATATTTTGGAATAGTAGACGACCACGATGCGCGTATCCCGGTGGCAAAGCGCGTGCAAATTGGCGAGCGTCGTCTGGCAATCGTCGAGCCAGCCGATGGTGTCATTCAGGACAATGAAATCAAACGGACCTTTGAGGCGGCTCAGCACGGCCGGGTCCTCCGCATCGCCGCATTCGAAATGGAACTCCGGATGATTTTCCTTGGCGATCTGGATCATCTTTTCGCTGAAGTCGATGCCGACGCCGCGCGCAGGATTCAATTCGGCGAGCAGACGACCGGTGCCGCAGCCAAGCTCCAGTACACTAGCTCCACCGCGCACCAGGAAACGCATGTACTCGTATTCCTGTTCATAGTGGAAGGCGTTCCGTGCGATCCAACCTTCACGCGTGTCCGCATTTCGCTCGACAAGCGCCAGCGCCTCGACTTTGTGTTTCGTTGGCGGAAGGGCTGGAGATTGCGTTTCGACCTTGCGCTTGGGCAGTCGCTTCGCGGCGCTCTTGCGCTTGCCGGCCTTCGGCCGGCTGGTCTCAAGTTTGCTTGTTGGAACCATTGGTCGCCAGGAAAACCAATCCGCCGGGAAGACCTATCATGACATTCAGCAGCCCGAATGCGACCGAAACGACGAGGGCATCCGCGGCTGCGATCCCGACCAGTGCAAATGCTGCGACCATGGCGCCCTCTCGCACGCCCCAGCCGGCGATCGATATCGGCACCACCGAGACCAGCATGACCGGGGACACCAACACAAGGCACTCGACGTAACCGACCTGCACGCCATAGGCAAGGGCTAGCGCGTAGACGATCGCGGTTGTCAAAAGGTGGCCGAGGATCGCGAGGCCCAGCACCGGGCCCGAATGGCTCGGCTGCAAAACGATTCGGCGCAGATCGCCGATCAAAGCTCCAAGACCGCGCACCAGGCGCAGGTGACGCAAGAAGGCGGGCAGCCGGCGGATGGCGAGCGTCACCGCAATGCCCGCTACCATGACCGCGACAACAACCGTGAACGCAATCACCGGCTGGCGATCCTCCACTAGCCCGAACAGAACCGGCAAGGTGAGCGCGATCAAGATCACGATGCCGATCAGCGCAGTGATGCGATCGACGAGAACGCCCGACACCGCCCTACCAAGTGTCAATCCGCTGCGAACCAGTCGCCAGACCCGCATGGCGTCGCCCCCCATGGTGGAAGGCAGAGACTGATTGAAAAAAAGGCCGATCATGTTGATCGTGACGGCGTCGGCGAACCGGATCGGTTGGCCGAGCGCGCCGAGCACGCGCCGGAATCTCCAGGCCACAACAGGGATTTGAATGACCGCCAAGGCAAGCGCGGCGCCGAGCGCCGCCGAACCGGGCGAGAGCAATCGGTTCTTCAGCTCACCCAGATCGATTTTGGAAAGTACCAATGCGATCAACCCGGCCGAGACCGCGAGCTTGAGCGCCAGGATCAGAGCCGATCTTACGGTGCTGCCGGAGTTTTCGTCGCCGACGTCTTGGGTGGTCAGTGTCACTAAGCGCTCATCGCGCCGAAAGCATTTCAGCCGACGGCGGCTCAATTTTTTTGCAGCGGCGTATGGATCCGCCCGAGCAACCACCACGCAGCGGACCAGCGCCGCCGGTCTAGTTGATGGACGCCGGCGTGTCAACGCGAGCCTCCGACGGCGGCGCCAACGATGTTTCAAGTTTCGTTTCGGCGAAGTTCTCGCTTCGGCTGCCAGGTAGAGTGTTTGCAGGTCTTTGAGAATTGTGAAAAATGACCGTGCGCTATAGTTTTCCAGCAACAGTAAAAAGAGAATATTCACAACGGAACTTGTCGGTTTTGAGCGACGGCACAAAAATCCTGACGATCATGGCCGCTTACATAGCGGTCAACGTCGCACTGATCCTGTTCTCGATTCCAGATGCCGCCTGGACCTATTCCGCAGATGGCAACAGTTGGCGAAACCCGGCACTGGGGTTGATCAAGCATGGCGCCTTTGTAGATCCGAATGCTGCCGGCACACCGGACGTCTTCCGGACGCCTGGTTACCCGCTGTTTCTGGCCGGCGCGATCGTGATCGCCGGCGAGCGGTTCTTCGATGTCGTGGTCCCGGCGCAGATCGTTCTACTGTTCGTCGTCGGACTGATAGCCTACAGGGTCACGGAAGATTGGCTGCCCGGATACGGTCCGGCGGCCCTGGCGCTAACGGTTTTCAACCCCAATGGCCTGGGTACGGCCCACATTGTCCAAAGCGAGACGCTCTACAGCGTCGGCATCGCGCTCCTTGGTTGGGCCGTGCTCACCTTCTGCCGTCGGCCCACCGTCGCACAGGGAGCGCTGGCCGGGCTTGCTTTGGGCGCAAGCTGCCTGGTCCGGCCGGACGCTCAGTTTCTGATCGCGGCGTTGCCGTTGGGATTGATTTTTCTGGCCAGCCTGCCTGGTGCGAAGGTCGGCTGGGCCCGCCGCTTCGCATCGGCCGCCGCTTGCCTTGTCATCGCGCTGGCCGTGATCAGCCCGTGGGCGCTGCGCAACGCTTCGCTCGGCTACGGCTATCGACTGACTACGGCCACGGTGGCGAGCTACTACATCTGGGACAGCGCTGGGCAGGTCGAGATGATGGCGCACGGCGTCAATCAGCGCGTGGCCGGCAACCGTATGCAGGCGCGCCAATCCAACTTTGCCAAGGCGTACGGACCGAGTTGGAAACAACTCTCCAAGAGCCGACGCGACGAGCTCCTTTTTCGCGAGGGGGTGCGCACAATCTTCGCCTACCCGCCAGCCGCGATTGCCCGCACCGTGCTGGACGCGACGTTACAATTCTTTGCCGGCGGCGGCGCGGGCAACTTCCTGAATATCCTGGGATTCGGAAAATTCAATCCTTATGAGGTGATGGGCAAGCAAGGTCATTCCAGCTACTTCGACGCTTGGCGTGCGGCGCTGATGGGCGCGGCCTGGCCAGCGGCAGCGATTTCCCTCGTAGCGCTGGCGTTTGTGATTTTGTTGCGTCTTCTCGGCCTGGTCGGGATCGTCACGCTGATGCGGCGCGGCGAATGGCGATTGTTGGCTGTAATTCTGGGCGCGCTCGCCTATTTCGCATTGGTAATTCCCTTCTACGGGCATTCCCGCTTCAGAGTGCCGGTGGAATACATGCTTGTCCTACTGGCGCTGGCGGGGCTTGACGGATTGCGCGCGAAAGGGCGGCGAAAGGCTTCAGTTGAATTGTCTTCGGACAATTGACCAGATCTGAGACGGTAGAGCTGATCGCCTTCAAGCTTCGCCAAAATGTTTCACGAAATGATCCTTGTGGAACAGAAATTGGTGCTCTGGCAGATAGGCCTTGATGTTGCCCCGCCCGAAAATCGCAGCACGACGGTCGATCATCTCGATGTCCTCAGCGTCTTTTTCGACCTTCAACTGCTCGATGCGGCGGCGCACCAGCTTGCGAAGCGGCCACAGCCAGAACGGTATTTCGATCACAACGTCAAGATGGCTGACGGTCTTATCGCCCGAACCGTTCGGATAGTATCGGAGATCGGTTCGAACCTTCATCAGGTGATGAATGGACGGCAGCCAGCGGGGTGAAGGATTGATGTCGAAGGCGATAAAGCGCGCCGGCGGCTCGTAGACCGTCGTATAGGTCTGGCCGACTCTCCATGGACCGAGCACCCAGGTCTGGCGCACGAGCATCTTGCAATCCTCGTGCTCGATCACCTCATAAGCCGGCGAATACTTGCTGTGCAGATAGCAGTAGTGCTCAGCATCGAGATATGCGGCGACAGCGGCGGCGACCGTCGTGTCGAGATCGTAGACCAATGAGAACTCGTACCGCATCCGCGCCTCGTTAGTTCAACTCAACGACCAACTGACCGCCATTCGCCGTGGCGGGATAAAGTCGCAGTCGATAGTCGATCGCCTTGTCGGGATCGAAGTTCGCGCCTTTGACCCGGGCTTTGGCCAGCGTCTCGACATTTGGGTTGCGTATGAACCGGCCTTCGCCGAGCTCGAATTCGTAGCCATGCCAGGGACAACGAAGTGTGCCGTCCTTGGTACAAAATGCGCCGTCGGCCAGATTGGCGCCGAGATGGGGACACTGCAAATTGAAAGCGCTGTATGCTCCGTCCGGCATGACAACGATGGCGAGGCTTCTACTGTCGTCGACCTTGACGACGTTCACCGCGAGTGGATCGATCTGCGCCAGCGTCAGGGTCAACGTACCATCGCTCAGACCGCCCGCTTCGATGGTTCGGACCGGCGCCCGCGATTCGCGCGTCTTTCCGAACAGAGCCATCGTCGCACCTCGTATATTTGCCGGCTGCCGGACCTATACCGTGACCGGGCGCATGCGCAGCTGCGTCCAAAGGCCGCACAATCAACGCATTTGGCCACCCATTATCGACGCATCCCGGCGGCCGCCGAAACGGACAATGAGGTGGGCGACGGTATAGGACCCGAGGATAATCAGAAAGGGCTCGATCGGAAATCGATATCGAATTGAGCCGATGGTGACCATGTGCACCAGGGTCAGAAACCCGGTCAGTAGCAATATGGGGGCAAGCGCCCGCCAGCGACCCGTAGCATGAAACACGAGGAAGAACATGGCGGCGAGTAAGAACACGCCGTAACTCAAAAGCGAAACGGCGATGATGGCGACAGACTGGTATTCTTGGGCGTAAGGCCAAAGTCGCCAAAAGCGCTTGAATTTGAGCGCCGCCAAGGTCACGAAGCGACCCGGATTCGCCCGAATGTAAACGAGGGCGGCCTGGGTCAGCGCCGCGTTTCGGGCAATGGGGTCGGTGATGCGCCATGCCGGGTGATTGGGATCGTGATCCGACTTTCGGCTGTCGCCGGCATCGTAGCCGACACCGCCGCCGCTCCGATTGTGGGCGTTGTTACCCGAATAGAGGACCACGCCCGATCCCAGATTGAGCCGGACGAACTGGCCGTACTTCTGGTATTGGACCAGCCACCAAGGTGACATTAGTACTACGTAGACCAGTGCGAGCTTAGCCACGAGAAGCCCTGCCTGCCGCCAACTATCCCGGTGCACGACGACGACGAACACCACGAGAAGCACCGGGATCAATGGCTCCAGCGTCGGCCGAATTAGGATCGAAAGCACCAGGAGCACGATCCCCCACCACCAGCGCTTGCGGTAAAGCATCAAGAAGGCAAGACAAAGAACGAAGGCGTACGCCGTCTCGGTCAAGCCTACGACGGCATAGAAGGCGAAATGCGGCCACAATGCCGCTACGAAGGCCGCCAGGATTGCCGCCAGCTGGTCCTTCAGAATGATCAGCGACAATGCATAAATGATCCAGATCGTGGCGAGCGACAGCGCAATATCGGCCAACTTCAGCGTGATGCCTCCGCCGAGGAGATACGTCCAAATCGGGTAGAGCGGCATATAAGTATGGTCGAGCGTGCGTCCGACCGTCAGAAGGCCGCTTCCGGCTGCCAGATAGGCGTTCGTGTCGGGAAAGTTCTGATCCGGCAAAAGCGCGAGCACGATGAGCCGCACAACCAGGCCGATGGCCAGGGCGTGCCATACGGTGAGCGATGCGGCCCAGGTTGGCGGCGTGCCGGTGCCGTCCATTTTGAAGGCTGCGTCCCGAACCCCTCCAGTTGCCTTGGCCCCCCGCTCAACCATCGCGCCCGATCGTTCTGCGCGCCACGGCCGATTTTTTTACGGCCCGCGTCGCACCCATGGCCGGCACGGCCAAATGAGCAAGGCGCTTGATCTCGCGCCGGCCGCGCGAAACAGAATCGAGGATCAGCCCGCAGGTCAGCGACAGAAAGGCCAGCAGCATCAGCCCAGTGCACAAGACCGCGGTCGGGACCCGAGGGACCAGCCCGGTCTCCAGGAACGTTGTCAGCAACGGATAGGCGAATACCACCGACACCGTTGCCAGCACCAGGCTGATCGCACCGAAGAAGCGGAACGGTCGCTCCTCCTTCAATAGCAAGAAGATCGCGCGCAGTATGCGGGCGCCATCGCGGGGCGTGCTGAGCTTGCTTTCGGAGCCCTCCGGCCGGGCAATATAAGGTGTTTCGATCTCAGCCACGCGAATGCGCAGCTCCAGGGCGTGAACCGTCAGTTCGGTCTCGATCTCAAAGCCCCGGGCGAGGGCCGGGAACGACTTCACGAAGCGGCGCGAGAACGCGCGGTAGCCCGATAGGATATCGGTGAAGTGATTGCCGAACATCATCGCAACGAAACCAGTCAGCATCCGGTTGCCGAAGCGGCGTCGGTGGCTCCAGGCGGCCGCGTCTCCGCTTTCCTTGCGCGCGCCGACGACCATGTCGATGCCACCCTCGGCCACCAGTTTCACCAGTTCCGGCGCTGAAGTTGGATCGTAGGTACCGTCGCCATCGGCCATCAAATAAACGTCGGCCTCAATGTCGGCGAACATGCGCCGCACGACGTTGCCTTTGCCCTGCAGCGGCTCCTGGCAGACGGTGGCGCCCGCCTCCGCGGCCCGCGCTGCCGTGGCATCTGTTGAGTTGTTGTCATAAACGAAGATCACGGCACCCGGCAGGGCGCGCGCAAAGCCACGCACCACCTCTGCGATGGTCACCTCTTCGTTGAAGCACGGCAGGAGCACGGCGATCTGCACCGGCGTTCCCTTGATCTGGGTGTCAGGAACCGTCTGTTTATGGACCGTCGCTGCGGGCACGGGCAATCCCCTTCAACGGCGCTCGCCAGCCGGTATTGGTGATGGGCGGTGCACCACCGGCAATCGCGGCCGACAAGATCGCTATGAGCATGACGATCGAAGCCTGCCACCAGGCCGCCCAGAGCGAGAAGTTCGCCAGCCACGACCCGAAGAACGCACCCATTAAAGCGACCCCCACCCAGCCGCCGACGTTACCGCGGGCTGTCGCGCGCACAAAGGTGCCGAACAGCATCGCAACGACGACCAACATCGCGCCAAGCCCCAGAAATCCCGTCTCGACCAGTGCCTGCAAAATCCAGTTATGGGTATGGGAAGGTACATATTCATGGGCGAACCAGCCAGCGCGCTGCTTCGCACCCGGCAACAGCCGGGAAGCATCCGGCCCATGGCCCAGAACCGGCGCGCGCATGGCATGATGCACCGCGAACCCCCAGATCGCCTGGCGATGGACCTGAAATGTCTTGCTGATACGATAGTCCTGAAGTCCCGATATCGGTGGCTTGGGCAAGTAGCTGGCGAATATCACGGTGGCCGCCACGGCGAGCGCAAAAAACGCCCCAGCGCTCCATTGCGCCGCGCGTCGCGGCAGCCGGATCAGCACCAGCGCGAGAACGAGCGCCAGCCCAAGCATGCCGACGCCCAGAAGGCCGGCCCGGCTTGAGACTGTAAACACCAACAGCCCCGCCAGCGGCAGATAGGCCAGCCCCGCGATCCGCCAAACGCCGCTGCCGGTCTTGGAAAGCCGCCAGCCGGCCCAGACCACCAGTGGTGCCAGGACCGGAGCGATCGAACCATAGCTCTTCAATTTCTGCCGGGCCCCATGGAATTCCTTCACGCCGCGGATGCCGACCGGATCGATGGCACCGTGCCAAAGATAGGTTGCGGCTAGCGCCAGCATCATACAGAGCAGGCTGGTGATGACGAGTGAACGCAGAGCCTCGGTCACCGCACGTTCGTCCTCGCGCAGGGCGCGACCAATGACCCAGCCGACGGCAATTATGGCGGTGGTCCAGCCCCAGGCAGCCAGCGAGCGACCCGCTGCCAGCCCAGACAGCGCGCTAACAAGCCAGCAGGCGAGCATGACATAAACGGTGAGCGCAAATGGCCGCTTCAGCCCCGCCCAGGTGGCCGGCCGGCGGAGAACCGGCAGAAGTCCGAGCACCGCATAGCTGCCAGCGAGCGCGAAGACAATTGCCATCGCTGTCTTGCTGGCGACAACGCTGGGCACGGCAAAGCCCGCGAAGCCGCCAGCCGCGCGCAGAAAAAACCACCGGAACTCGTTGGAAAACGGGATAACCGCCCCCGCGAATGCTCGGGCCCGAACCACCCGCGCCGATTGGTTCTTGCGGCCGGCACGCGTTACTACGAGGGCGTTATAGCCCTTCCCAGCCGTCAGGTCCAAATTCGTTATTCTTCAATGGCTTGCGTCTAGGTGATGCGCCGAAACAGGCCGTTTCGATCAGCTGAAAGCGCGTACCGAGTGGACCGGCAGGGGGATGCGGAGTTGGCGGCCCAGAAGCTTCAACAGAATGATCACGCGTTCGTCATCGTTGACGCATTCGAAGAAGCCAACCTGGTCGCGGAACGGCCCTTCGCGCACTTCTACGGCGTCGCCACGATCAAATGGCGGCGGCGGGATGACCGGCACGACGCCCTCCTCCGATTCACGGGCGCGGATGTCCTCCACGACGCCGGCGGGTACCGGCACGGGATCATCGCCCCGGCAGATCAGATGGCGGATGCCAATCGTCGAACGGATCGCGCGCCAGCGCGTCGACGCCACATCCATGTCGATAAACAGATAGCCGGGGAAAAGCGGAGCCTGCACCATCTCGGTTTTGCGCGCATGCGTTCGGCGCTTCAAGTAGCGCGGCAAATACCCGCCAAAGCCCTGGTTTTTCAAATGCCAAAGCGCCTTTGCTTCGGCGTGCGTATGGGTGCTGGCGACGTACCATCGGCTCATTGGCCTTCTCCCATTGCGGTTTCGCCCGGGTCTGGATTGGCAGCCGCCGGCTGGCCTCGTTTGGACAGACGCAGCAACGCCGGCGCCAGGATCCTTTCTGGTGAAATTTCGGCGGATAGCACCTCGACTGTAGCCTGGGGCGCAATCATCTCGGTCACCAGCACCGCATCGACTGGGCCCAACGCATCAAGTTTGGCAGCCACCGGCAGACCGGCAAAACGGCCGTCGCCCCGTGCCGATGAGACGACGCCGACAAGCTCCATCCCGCAATCGCGCGCGCACAGGGTTGCGATCTCGGCCAAGTCGCCCTCACCCGCCAGAGCAATTCGGCGCCAGCCCTTTTCCGCGCAAGCCTGAAATATGGCTTCGCACTGGCCGCGGGCCCGCCGGAAGAAGGTCAAGGACGAGGAGAGATACTCGCCCGTGAGCCGCGATTTCTCCGAAAAACCCTTTGGCGTCAGATAGTAAGCATAGCGGTTGGGCGGAATCTGTTTGACCTTGATAAGGCCCTTTTTGACGCAGCGCTTCAGATACGCATTCGCCAGACCCAGAGCGATGCCGAGCTCCTGGGCGACCGAGCGCTGGGTGACGGCGCTGTTTTCCTCCACCACGGACAACAGACCGAGCGTGATCTCGGTCTCGTCGCTGGCATTTGTCGAGGCGGGGCTGGATCGGGCCATGGCATGATCATCCGTTCAAGTCGTGAACATATGGTGTTCACGCTCTGAACGTCAAGCATGGTATCCGTATTCGGGCCCATGGATTGACACGCTCCGACACTCTCTGTAGAGCGGGCCGGCTGTAGAGCGGGCCGGCGCCGGTGCGAGGCAACCCCACGGGAGATGAAGAACATGCCAGGCGACCCCGTCACGGCGAATACGCGCATTGCCGTTATCGGCCTCGGCTATGTAGGGCTGCCGCTGGCGGTCGCGCTGTCGCAGCATTTCAAGGTCATCGGCTATGACGTCGATGGCGATCGGATCGCCGAGCTTGCCAACGGTCACGATCGGACCGGCGAAGTCGCAGAAAAAGTTCTGAACGGCGCTTCGCTCGATTTCCTGGGCGGCCAGGACAGCCTGAAACCGGGAGCGGCCAACACCTACATCATCACTGTTCCGACACCCGTCGACGAGCGGAACGAGCCGGACCTTTCGAATTTGCTGGCGGCTTGCCGCGGCGTCGGTGAGGTGCTGGCGGCCGGCGATCTTGTGGTGATCGAGAGCACTGTCTACCCCGGCGTCACGGCTGACATCTGTGCACCTGCGATAGAAGCGGCTTCGGGTCTCGTCTGGCGGCGCGACTTCCACCTCGGCTATTCGCCGGAGCGCATCAATCCCGGCGATGCCCTCCACACGCTGGCCGGCATCGTCAAGGTGGTTGCGGGAGACACAGCGGAGACCGCGGAGCGCGTGGCGGCAATTTACCGGACGGTCTGCCTGGCCGGCGTCCACGTCGCACCCAGCATCGAGACCGCTGAGGCCGCGAAGGCCATCGAGAATGCCCAGCGCGACATCAACATCGCCTTCGCCAACGAGGTCGCGATGATCACCGGCAAGCTCGGTCTCTCCGTCCATGACGTGTTGGAGGCAGCCGGCACCAAATGGAATTTTCTGCCGTTCACCCCCGGCTTCGTCGGCGGGCATTGCATCAGCGTCGATCCCTTCTACCTCGCCTACAAGGCCCGCGAGGTCGGGCACGAACCTGAGATCATCCTCGCAGGCCGCCGCATCAACGAAGCGATGGGGGATTATCTGGCGGGCCGCGTCGACGAGGCGCTTGGGCGCACCGGGCGCATCTTGGTGCTGGGGCTGACGTTCAAGGAAAACGTACCCGACTTGCGAAACAGCAAAGTTGCCGATCTGATCGAGGGGTTGAAGTCGCGCGGCCATACCGTCGTGGTCGCCGACCCCATGGCCGATCCCGATGAAGCCAAGCGCCTCTACGGCGTCTCACTCGTGAACCCGGCAGACGGCGCGAGGGGGTTCGACGCCGTGGTCGGCGCGGTGGCGCACGATGCCTACCGTGCGTTGTCGGGCGCGGAGTTGGAGGGCTTGCTGGCGGACGATGGGCTGGTCGCCGATATCAAAGGCATGTGGCGCAGTCTCGAACTGCCGAAGGGCATCCGCCGATGGGCTCTCTGAGGTCCCGCGGATTCTGGCTCTGCCGTGCCTGGCTGACGCCTCGCACCAGCCCACTCCCCCACCCGACCACCCATGAGCATACGATCCCGTGGGTGGTCGGGTGGGGGAGTGGGCTGGCCATGGCCCGGCAAAGCCATAATTGGACGCGGCCGGCCCTCGCTCTGCCAACCCGCTGAGTCGATTGGGCCGAGCTGTCAGGAAGACCTCTAAATCTGCGAGATCGACCAGGAGACCGCGACCGGGGCGGTGCCGGCGCCGGCGCTGGTGACAACGACCTGTTGTGTCCGCAGAGCACTGCCGGGCCAGCCCAGATAGACGCTCTCATCGAGCGCGACGGCGCCGCTATTGGCCCGGAAGCGCCAAATATCGCCGTCGGGCAGCCGCAATGTCACGGCCGGATTGTCCAGTGAGCTATCGCGCTCCACCGTCGCCTCCACGTCGGGGTGCAAGTGGAACCGGATAGCGAATTCCATTGTTCCGACCTTCCGCTCAAGCCGGTCTTCGCCCCGCAAAGTACGCCCATCGCTGGAGAGTTCTAGCCGGCGGCGGTGCACCATACCGTAGCGGGCCACGTAGCCGTCGTGGCTCGCCTCAATGCGGTGGGCGCGCGTCACGTCGTCGCGTTCTACGGTAACCAGGCCAACCCGCCGGCCCAGGCCTCCCAGCTCGAAGACCTCGGAGCTGTTGGTGTCGGCCACCACCAGCGTGGAATGCGCAGCCGTGGAGCGCAACGCCCGCGACCAAGCTTTGTCGTCTCCGTGATAGGCGCCGCAATTGACGATGAGGCGATGCGGCCCCGCGCTCATCTCGAATGCGAGCGTGCCGGCATGGGCGCCTTGGTCGAGGTTGCGTGGCGGCGGCGCGCCGGTATCCATCAACACAACGGCGCGTTCCCGAGCCATGCGTTGGTAACCCGTATCAGGCAGGTTGCTGGGCATCCTGGCCTCTGTCAGGCAGGCAATGAGTAGGCGGTCGACCGTCTCGGTGTCTTCCTCCGCGCTGCCGTGGAAGAGGGCCAGCCCTCCATCGTTGTGGCGATAGAACTTCAAGACCGGCGCCATCCGCGAGATCGCCTCTTGCAGCCAGCCCGGCATCGAGTCCTGGCGCAATTCCAGCGCCGAGCTCAACTGCACCAGCTCCGACAAAACCGCGGCATGAATGGAAGGATTGCGTTGGTGGTGCCCGCCGTCGGGGAGGATTTGGACATCGATTTCCGACTGCAATGCCGTCAACACGCGCGACAGCCCTTTCTCATGGCGCGGCAGACAGACCCCGACATAGACCAGAGCTTTCAGAATGGCGAAACGTTCCGCGCCACGCGGCAACTGACGAAGCAATTTGCGGAGACGCTTTGCATGCCGGACGATGCTGGCTTCATATTTCTTGAGGAAATTCGCATCCGCGCCGGACGTCAGGAGGCGGTGACAGTAGATCCAGTTGACCAGCCGTTCGGCGGCGATCACCGGCCACCACGGCCGGTCGCGGGATTTTTCGTAGCGCTCGATCCAGTCGCCGACAAGCCGGCGCGCGGCCTCCTGGGATTCGCTTGTCCGTGCAGATCGAAGGTCGCGCAACCAACCAAAGGCGTGCGGGCCCGGATCGCCAGGCCCGGCCGCGCCGTCGAATGCAACACCATTCACCGCGATTTCACGACCGCGAACCGCATCGCCCTGCTGAGGGTCGACAGGCAGACCGGCCTCGCGGGCGGATGGCTGTTGCGCTTCCATGGGCTCAGCCGGCGACCGCTTTGAGGCGTCTTATATTCCCCGCATAGGCATCGGCGCCACCGGCAAAACCGGCGGTCCCGGCAACCAAAACGTCGGCGCCGGCGGCGATCGCCGCGCCTGCAGTCTCGTCGTTGATACCGCCATCGACTTCCAGCTCAATGGTTCGGCCGGTCCGGTCGATACGCTCGCGCAAGGCTCTTATTTTCTCCAAGCTGCGCGGAATGAACGCCTGGCCGCCGAAACCCGGATTGACGCTCATCACGAGCACCAGGTCCAGTTCGTCGAGCACGTCGTCAAGCGCCTCGACCGGCGTGCCGGGGTTGAGCGACGCACCAACTTTCTTGCCCAGCGATTTTACCAGTTGGATCGAGCGGTGCAGATGCGCGCCGGCCTCCGGATGCACCGTGATGATGTCGGCGCCGGCTTCGGCAAACTGCGGAATATATGGGTCGACGGGCGAAATCATCAGGTGCACATCGAACGGCAGTTTCGAATGCGGCCGCAGCGCTTTCACGACGCCGGGCCCAATCGTGATGTTAGGCACAAAATGCCCGTCCATGACATCGACATGAATATAATCCGCGCCGGCTTCGGTGATCGCACGCACCTCCTCGCCGAGCCGCGCAAAGTCGGCCGACAGGATTGAAGGAGCAATACGAACATTCCTAGTCACCCAAGACTAGGTAACAGCATCGCGCGGAACGGGCAACCGAAGCAGCCGCCAGAATCGACGTTTGATTGCGGCGGGGCCGATCCTATACTTCGGGCCGGCCGAGCGGTCCGCCGTGGACGCCCGCCGACGGGCCCGCTGAAGGGCCCGCCGAAGGGCCCACGCCCTAATCTCCGGAGAGCTTTGGTGAGGCCAGTTTTTTTTCTCATCGTGTTGGGCGGCCTGTTGGCCGCCCTCGTCGCCGTCCAGCGCCCGGTACCGGAGACCGACCTGTTCAGTGCCATTCCCGCCGGCTCGCGGGTGCCATTCGCATTTCCGACCGAACCGGAACTCTTCGCCGCCAAACTGGCTCATGGCAGGCTGGTGCCGCGCCGGGCGATCGGGCTGTTCGGCAACAGCCGCAGCGTCATGGTCGGCGCAAGCGAACTAGGCGCCGCGCCTGGTCGGTTTTTCAATTACGCGGTCCCGGGCAGCTCATTCCGCACAAGCGTGGCCCTCGCCGAGGCGCTAGCCCAGGCCGGCAAACTGCCGGCGACCGTGCTGGTCAGCCTCGATCATTTGGAAATCCAGTTCGACGGCAACCCCAATATCCGCGGCGCATGGGGCTGGCTCGGCCGGCTCGCCCGGGACGTTCGCATCGGCTTGAGGAGGCCCGATATCGATTGGCGGATGGTCGCACGGGTCGCCTGGCGTCACGTCTATGTCGGCTATCACGGCCTAGCGCGGTACTTCAACGCCGAGCAACTCGCCGCTGGCATCCGCTGGCGCCTTGACGGGCGCGGCGCCCGGGCTTGGTGGCGCGGCGAACCGCGAGCCGATAGCGCCGGCTATCGCCGCGACGGCAGCCGCGCGGAGGCTACGTCGAAGCTACGACGCCGATTGGCTCCGGTCGGCCGGGCCGCGCCGTCGGTTCTGATGGGATATCTGATCGAGGACTTGCGGCGGCTGGCGGCGCTCAAGAACGCAGGCTCGCGCATCATCGTCTACGAATCGCCGCTGCATCGACCGAGCGCCGAGCGCTTGGCGCGTCGACCTTCGGGCCATGCCGTGATCATGCGGGAGGCGGTGTTGCGGGCCTGTGCGCGGCTTGGACTGGAATGCCATGGCAATGACCCGGATGGACCGTTGGCGGACGCGGGCGGCTGGCTCGAGCCGACCCATCCGCCTGCCCTGGCGCTGGCGGCCCATCTCAACCGGTTGATGAAACGACCGCGAATGGGTGCGGCGCGAAGCGGGCCGGCGCGATGATCTTCAACGACCTGGCGTTTCTCTTCATCTTTCTGCCGGGCGTCCTGGCCGCTTTTTTCCTGCCGCCGCTGAGGCGGCTACGGCCGTGGACTTTGCTGGTTGCCTCGTTTGTATTTTATGGGCTGTCCGGTCTGCAGCACGCCGTTGCCCTGGCAGCGGGCATTGCCTGGGTCTATCTCCTCTCGGGCACCAAAGGCGCCGAGGGCAACCGCTGGCGGCTCACCGTCGCCATCGTCTTCCCGGCCCTGGCGCTCGTCTATTACAAATACACAGGCTTTCTGATCGCGGGCGTTCTGGGATTGGATAGTGCGACCGACGGCGGCTTCAGCCTGTTCCGGGACGTGGTCCTGCCAGCCGGCATTTCGTTCTTCACCTTCCAGCTTATCGCCTTCGCGATCGACCGATACCGGGGCGAGATTCCCGAGTCACCGAGGCTTGGGCTGTTCGCGCTTTATGTCAGCTTTTTCCCCCAGCTGGTCGCCGGACCGATCCTGCGCTACCACGAGATCGCCGAGCCGCTGCACCAATTGCGGTCATTTCGGTTGAGCGCGGAAACGGCATCGCGAGCTATCGCGTTCATTGCATTGGGCCTTGCCGCCAAGGTGCTGCTCGCCGATACGCTGCACCACTACATCGTGGGCTGGCGGGGCGACCCAGGCGGGCTGGGCCCGGTGACGGCGCTTTACGTGCTCTTCGCCTACAGCTTCCAGATCTACTTCGATTTCTACGGTTACTCCCTGGTCGCCATCGGTCTCGGCCTGTTCTTTGGATTTCAGTTTCCGGACAATTTCCGCCGGCCTTACGAGGCGCTCAACCCGCGCGATTTCTGGCGCCGCTGGCATCGGACGCTGTCCTATTGGATCCGTGATTACCTTTACATCCCGCTCGGCGGCAACGAGCGTTACCGGCGCAACATCATCGTCATCTTCGCGCTATGCGGCCTGTGGCACGGCGCCGGCTGGACCTTCATCATCTGGGGCCTCTATCACGCCGCGCTGGTGCTCGGATACGGCGCCACATCCAAGGGCTGGGACCGGCTGCCGCGGTTGGTCCAGACGGTGCTGACCTTCGTGCTGGTCTCCGCAGGCTGGACGCTCTTCATGTTCGACTTCGCCGGCATCGCGGCCTTCGCGCGGAGTCTCATCGGCCTTGGCAGCGCGAGTTCGGCCGGACCTGGGTTAGAGCACTGGGGCTTCCTGGCGCTGGCCGCTTCGATCTGCTTCATCCCCTCATTCGAGGCGATGGCTCGGCGGGCCGGTGAACTGGAACGTGCCTCAATCATCCGCGCCGCCGGCTATGCCGGCCTCGCCGTGGCGGTGATGGTGTTCATCGACCGCTCGCAGGACTTCATTTATTTCCGCTTCTAATGCCTCACCAGCCGCGCTGCGAAAAACCCGTCGATCCCGCCGCTTTCGGCCCAGGCGCTGGGCAGGGTACGCAAATCGCCCTCCGGCGTGATGAACTCGTCGGCGCCCTCAATCTCGCCGGAGCGGAGCGGATCGCGCGCGAGGCCGGCCCCTCCGCCAAGCAAGGCGTCAATTCGCGCCGGGCCTTCCTCGGGTTCAAGCGAACAAGTGCAATAGACGAGCCGGCCGCCAGGCGCCAACATCGACGCCGCGGCGGCGAGCAGCCGATCCTGAACCGCCGCCAGTTTCCGCAGATCGCGCGGTGTCTTGAGGCGGAGCACATCGGGATGGCGTCGGGCCGTGCCGGTCGCACTGCACGGCGCGTCGAGCAACACGGCGTCGAAAGGCTGAGCCGGCCGCCACACGGCAGCATCGGCCACCACCGTCTCGACCGTAAGGCCAAGCCGGGCGAGGTTCGTTTCAAGTACGGCCATGCGGGGGGCGGAACGGTCGACGGCTGTGACCTCGGCGCCGGCCGCGGCCAGTTGCGCGGCCTTACCCCCTGGCGCGGCACAGAGATCGGCCGCCCGCCGACCCGCGACGTCGCCCAGCATGCGGACCGGCAATGCAGCGGCGGCGTCCTGCACCCACCAGGCGCCGTCGGCAAAACCCGGCAGCGCGCTCACATCGCCCGCGGCCCGGCGGCGCAGACTGCCTGTGGGTAGGATCTCAGCGTCAAGCCGTGCGGCCCAGCCGGTCCTGTCCGATCCTACGGTGATGTCGAGTGGCGGGTCGGCGAGATGGGCGGCGGCAATTTCTCGGGCCGTTTGTTCATCATAGTTGGTCGACCAACTAGTCCATAGCCAATCAGGTGTATTGAGGCGCTCGGCATCCTGGTCGGCCAGCCAATCCGCCCCCTCGCGCGACAGGCGCCGCAGTACGGCGTTTACGAGGCCGGCCAGCTTGGCGTGACCCCGCCTCGCTACCAGCGCCACGGTCTCCGATACCGCGGCATGGGCGGGCGTTCCGATGAAAAGCAGTTGGGCAGCTCCCAGACGCAGACTGTCGCGCACTACCGTCGCCCTGCGCGGCAGCGGCTTCTCCAGGCATTTCTCGATCAGGGCATCGAGCTGCGGCAGACGACGCAGCACGGTGGCGACGAGCAGTCGCGCGAAAGCTCGGTCGCGAGGATCGAGACTGCCAAGCGTTTGGTGGCGGGCGAGCGCAAGCGCGAGAGCGGTTTTGCCGTACAACACCGAGTCCAGCAGGTCGAGCGCAACGCTGCGAGCGGTCGCGCCGAGATCGTCAGGACCTGTGTTGGCGGCGTCCACCCTCACGGACCGGCCCGGCGGCCGCCGAAGAACAGAGCGAAATTGGCGAGCAGGCCGATCGCGCCGGCAATCGTCGCGGAAATTGTCATGATCAGCGTGTCGCGGTGGCGGACATGGCCAAGCTCATGCGCCATGACGCCGGCGACCTCCTCGCGGGACAGCCGGTTGAGCAGCCCGGTGGTCGCCGCCACGGCAGCGTGCTTGGGGTCGCGGCCGGCGGCAAAGGCGTTCGGCTGATCGCTATCGATCGGATAGACCTTGGGCATTGGCAGGGCGGCCTTGCGCGCCAAGTCGGTGACGACGCCAAGGAACGCCGGCGCTGCCGCGGCATCCACCTCCCGGGCACCCTGCATGGAGAGCACCATCTTGTCGGAGTTCCAATAGGCGAAGAGGTTCATGGCGAGCGCCACCAGAAGGCCGGCCGTGCCGCCGATCAGAAATCCGATCCCCATGAACAGGGCCGTCAGCAGCATCGCCGTCCTGAAATAACCCGACATTGGAGGTCTCTGGATATCTTTCTCGATCGTCATTGGGCCACGGCAAGCTAGGCCGCAAACATTGCGTAGGAAAACACGCGGTGCATGGCTCAAGGTTGGGGAGCGTGGGGTCCCCATTCAAGGCTTGGCAGCCCCTATGCCGGCCGCCATATTCAGGCCATGGCAAAATCCGAAAAAACACAGCCGCGCAAATCCCCCCCAGCTCCGGCGGAAGATCCGACCGCCAAGCCGTCGCCCAAGGCAAACGGCCCCACCCAGGCAAAGCCGGTCGAGGAAGTCGGCGGCCGCGCCGGCCCCGATCCGACCCGCTACGGCGATTACGAAAAAGACGGCCGCTGCGTCGACTTCTGATCGCCCACGCTTTGGCGCGACTGCCCCACCGGATTTTTCTTCGTCGCATTAGTTCTTGATATGTTCCTAATTTGCGCGTAACATCGAACGTAAATGGGAAATTTACCATCACCAATTCATGGCAATTTGTTGCGGCCAGCGACTGGACCGCTCGTAAATCCCTCAGTCCTTCGAAACATCGTGGCGATCATCGCGCTGCTGGCCTCAGTGTGGCAACCCGCCGAGGCGCGAGAGCGGCTGCCAGGCCCGGTCCGAGCCGAGGTTCTCAAGGTGCGCGACGGCGACACGCTGACCGTCCGCGCCCGCATCTGGCTGGGCCAAGTCGTCGATACAAAAGTGCGCCTGGCCGGCGTCGACGCACCGGAGCTGCGCGGCCGCTGCCCTCGCGAACGACGCCTCGCCCGGGCGGCACGACAATTCGTGCGGGAGAAGATCGGAGACCAACGGGTGATATTGCGCGATATCCGCTTCGGCAAATATGCGGGCCGGGTGGTGGCGCGGGTCTTCACGATCGGCGGCGAGGATGTCGCCAAGGCGCTGATCGCCGCAGGACTCGGCCGGCCTTATCGGGGCAGGCGCCGGCGCGGCGCGTGGTGCAAGCGGGCCGGCACCGCTTCGAACTTCAGTACCGCCGCGACCTGATGCCTGCGGGCCAAATGAAAACGGGGCGCCCTGTCGGGGGCGCCCCGTTTCCTATCAGTCTTTCAGCTCCAGTCCCGGAGCCTGACGAGAACGCTTAGCGATCCTCGCCGAAAAGCGGCGTATCCGACTTTTTGGCGCCGGCCTTGTTCTTGATGTCCTGGGCACGGCCCGGGCCAAACTTCGGCGTGAATTTGCGTGCACCGCGGCCGGCCGTCTGGGGGCCGCGTCCCTTGCGGTAGCGGGCGTTCCAGAAATGCAGACGCACGCCCGTGCGGTCTCCCGGGTAAAACAGCATGCCGTTGGTGCCGCGCACGATCAGCTCCATGCCGCTGCCGTCCTGGGCCTTCTGCCAGCGCGCGGTATCGATCCAACCGAAGGGATCGCGGCGCTCGGATGAGCGTCCGTACCGCTTCTCAAGCTGCTTGGTCACCGAGGTCGCGGCCTTGGTCAGCCGTTTGGCGTGGGGAATGGTGCCATTCCAGTCCCGCCAGCGCACGATAACGCGCTGCAGTGCGTTGTTTTTGCCAAAGACGAGCTCGACATTGGTGCGCAGCCCACCGACCTTGCCGATGGCGACCATGCGCTTGCCGCGGTCGCGCTTGACCCATTCGCCCCAGGCACCGTTCTCGGCCAGCTCACGCTGCGGGCCGCGCACGACGCGGCGGACCTTGAAGCCGCGCGCCTTGAGGGTCTGTTTGACTTCCTTTGGCGAGCTGCCCCAGCGCAGACCTGAGAAAGTGTACGATTCGGCTGCCTGCGCGACGCCCGTCCAAGCTGTCATCAGCCCCGCGGCAAGACCCGCGAAGGCCGAAAATCGAAACGCATTCCTCGCTGAAACTCGTTGATTGAGCATTCTCTCACCCTTGTTCGCGCCCGGTCCCAGATATGACTTCTGAGTTCCCTAAAGCGCCCTTTGCGTTGATCCGGCCGCCGTTAATCTTTGTTCCATCTCGGCGGATCACGCATGTATAGCGGCGCACCATATAATCATCGGTTAAACAAAGGAACCATTTTATCCAAGTTTTTGCCGGTTTTCCGCCAGTTTTGGGACAAGTTCCGAACACAAATCAACCCATCTATTCGCTTTACGCGAAAGACGTTAACGGCGTGCCCAAATCGTTAACTATGGGCTCGCTTGTTCTACTTCTGGTTTCGCCGGGGGAACTAAACAAACAAAACGCTAACGGTTCATTCGATTTCCCACTAAGTCGTCAACCACGGCCGGATCGGCGAGCGTGGAGGTGTCGCCGAGATTGGAGTGATCATTCTCCGCAATTTTGCGCAAAATGCGGCGCATGATCTTTCCCGAGCGAGTTTTCGGCAATCCGGGCGCCCATTGGATGAGATCGGGCGAGGCGATCGGCCCGATTTCCTTGCGAACCCACTGCACAAGTTCCTTGCGCAGATCCTCGTTCGGCTCCTCCCCGACGTTCAAGGTCACATAGGCGTAGATGCCCTGGCCCTTGATATCGTGGGGATAGCCGACCACAGCGGCCTCGGCGACTTGATCATGGGCGACCAAGGCGCTTTCGACCTCCGCCGTTCCCATGCGGTGCCCGGAGACGTTGATCACATCGTCGACGCGCCCTGTGATCCAGTAATAGCCGTCCTCGTCGCGGCGGCAGCCGTCGCCGGTGAAATACTTGCCCTCGTAGTTCGAAAAATACGTCTGGATGAAACGCTCGTGGTCGCGAAACACGGTGCGCATCTGGCCGGGCCATGAATCGGCGATGCAGAGATTGCCGGAAGCCGCGCCCTCCAGCTTCTTGCCGTCATTGTCGACCAACTCGGGCATGATGCCGAAAAAGGGCCGCGTCGCCGAGCCGGGCTTGAGCTTGGTGGCCCCTGGCAGCGGCGTGATCAGGATGCCGCCGGTCTCGGTCTGCCACCAGGTGTCGACGATCGGGCAGCGGCCTTCGCCGATGACGTTGTAGTACCACTCCCAGGCCTCGGGGTTGATCGGCTCGCCGACCGTGCCCAAAAGGCGGATCGATGTGCGATTGGTCTTGGTGACCGGACCGTCGCCCTCGCGCATCAACGCCCGGATCGCCGTGGGTGCGGTGTAGTAGATATTTACCTTATGTTTGTCGCAGACCTGCCAATGCCGCGAGGCGTCGGGATAGTTGGGCACGCCCTCGAACATGAGCGTCGTGGCGCCGTTGGCGAGCGGTCCGTAGACGATGTAGCTGTGCCCGGTCACCCAACCGACATCGGCCGTGCACCAGTAGATATCGCCGTCGTGATAGTCGAAGACGTATTGGTGGGTTAGCGAGGTGTAGACCATGTAGCCGCCGGTCGTGTGCAGCACGCCTTTGGGCTGACCGGTCGAGCCTGAGGTGTAGAGAATGAACAGCGGATCCTCGGCGTTCATCTCCTCTGCCGGGCAGTCCGCGTCCTGTTTCGCCACCAAATCGTGCCACCACACGTCGCGGCCCTCGCTCCAGGCGATATCGCCGCCGGTGCGCTGGTAGACGATGCAGTTCTTGATGGTCGGGCAGCTTTCCAGCGCCGCGTCGGTGTTGGCCTTCAGCGGCACCTTGCGGCCGCCGCGCAGGCCCTCATCGGCGGTGATTATGAGATTGGAATCGCAGCCCTGGATACGGTTTGAGAGCGAATCCGGCGAAAACCCGCCGAATACCACGGAATGCATCGCGCCGATCCGGGCGCAGGCCAGCATCGAGATCGCGGCCTCCGGGATCATCGGCATGTAGATCGTTACCCGGTCGCCCTTCTTGACGCCGAGCGCCTTCATCCCGTTGGCGAGCTTGCACACCTCGGCATGCAATTCCTTGTAGGTCAGCGTCCGCGATTCGTTTGGCTCGTCGCCTTCCCAGATGATCGCGGTCTGGTCGCCGCGCTTGTCGAGGTGGCGGTCGAGGCAGTTGTGCGACGCGTTGAGCACGCCGTCCTCGTACCATTTGATCGACACGTCACCGGGCCCGAAACTGACATCCTTGATCTTGGTCGGGACCTTGAACCAGTCGAGGCGCTTGGCCTGATCGCCCCAGAATCCCTCGGGGTCGACGATCGAACGCTCGTATTCCCGGAGATACATGTCGTTGTCGACCCAGGCCTTCTTGGCCCAGTCGTCAGGAACCGGATGGATTGCGTGCTGCTCGAACATGCGACCTGCCCCCTGTTATGCGCGCCTGACCCGGACGCGAGCGAGGCCCTTGGAGGGCCCCGGCGCGGCGTGTTCTTGTTTGTTTCGGGATTATCGGCAAAACCTTGCGGCGAAACAAGCGCGGGTAAGGTAGGCCGGGCGCGACGAAGGGTCCCGGTCCGCCTCAAGGATCGATCCCGGCCATGGCGCTGATAATGCGCCAATGCTCGTCCGAAACTGGCACCACCGATAGCCGCGTATGGCGGACCAGCAGAAGGTCCTCGAGGCGCGGTTCGGCCTTGATCTCGGCCAGCGTCACGTTGTGCTTCACGGAATGGAGGGCCTTGAAATCGACCATGCCGAACTTGCCGCTGGCATCGGTATTGTCTGGGTAGTGCTCCTTGACCACTTCCAACACGCCCATGATCCGCTTTTCGTCGACCGAGTGATAGAAGAAGGCCCGGTCGCCGTTCTTCATGGCCTTCATGTTGTTGTTGGCCTGGTGGTTGCGGATACCGTCCCATTCGGCGGTGCCGTCGCGCACATGATCGTCCCACGACCACGCGCCGGGTTCCGATTTCACCAGCCAATACGCCATGATTTGCTCCGTGTCTTTTCGCTGCCGAACGGGTTTATTACACCACAGAGGCACAGAGACACGAGAGAAGACCGGAGCGGCGGCATCATCTTCGACGTCATTCCCGCGAAAGCGGGAATCCAACTCCGCCATGCGCCGGTTTCGTCGATGCCCATGGATCCCCGCTTCCGCGGGGATGACGTGGATAAACCGATTGAGACGCCGAAGTTCCGGTACGTTTCCCCTCTGTCTCTCTGTGCCTCTGTGTCTCTGTGGCGAAAACCCGCATCAGCGGTGCTCGCCCCTTACCCGACTTCCTCGGCCTTGAAGGGCCGCGCCAGCAGGCCGGCCACCGCCGCGTCGATCTCCGCGCCATCATGCAGGATTGCGTTGACGGCCTCGGCGATCGGCATCTCGACGCCCAATCGGCCGGCCAGCGCCGTCACCGAGGCGGCGGTATAGACCCCTTCGGCCACAGTATTGCGGCTGGCCAGGATGCCATCCAAGGTTTCGCCGGCGCCCAGCTCCATCCCGAGCGACATGTTGCGCGATTGCGGGCCGGTGCAGGTGAGCGCCAGATCGCCCAGCCCGGAAAGCCCGTAGAGCGTCTCGGTGCGCGCCCCTTTGGCGAGGCCGAGGCGCACGATCTCGGCCAGACCGCGCGTGATCAGGGCGGCCCGCGCATTGTCGCCGAGCTTGCGCCCCTCGACGATGCCGCAGGCGATCGCCAGCACGTTCTTGACCGCGCCGCCGATCTGGGCGCCGGTGACGTCGGACGACCAGTAGGGCCGGAAGGTGGCGCTGCCCAGCGCCTTCACGAGGCTGCGGCCGGTGCCCTCGGCCTCGGTGGCGAGCGTGATCGCCGTCGGCAGCCCGCGCGCCACCTCGCCTGCGAAGGTCGGCCCGGAGAGCACGCCGACCGGGCGGCCGGGGGCGAGCTCGGCCAGCACCTCGCTCATCAGCTTGCCGCTGCCCTCCTCGATGCCCTTGGAGCAAATGAGCGTCGGCACGCTCGGAGGCACATGCATGGCCAGTTCCGAAGCCACCGCGCGGGTGTGCTGGGCCGGGGTGACGAGCAGCACCGCTTCGGCGCCGTCGCCCGCTTCTTCCAGCTCGCCGGTGGCCTCGATTGCCGGGTCGAGGGCGATGCCGGCCAGATAGACCGAGTTCTCGTGCGAGGTATTGATGGCCGCCACGACCTCCGGCTCGCGCGCCCATAGGCGCACTTCGCGGCCGGCCCGCCGGGCCACCGCCGCCAACGCCGTGCCCCAGGCTCCGCCGCCTATCACTGCGATCCGTTTCATGAGGTTCATCCTAGAGCAATGTTTGCTCTAGTTGAATCATCACCAGCCCGCTGCCCCACCCGGCCGCGCTTTTGGCTCCGCCGGGGCCATAGCCAGCCCACTCCCCCACCCGACCACCCATGAGCATACGATCCCGTGGGTGGTCGGGTGGGAAAGTGGGCCGGCGCCGCCAAACGCAGTCATGCGCTTCCCATCAAAATCGCGTGAAGGACAAGCCACTTACCTTGTGCAGCGATCTCGACCGCCAGATGATGGCGATCATGCGTACGCTGGCTCTTTCGATCGTTTTGCTTGCCGCTCCAGCCGGGGCGGCGGAAAAACTCGACACGCCGATGCTCCCGATCCCTGGCGGCAGCTTCATGATGGGCGACGCCAAGGGCCATCCGAACGAGCGGCTGAAACGCGTCACCGTCAAACCCTTCCGCATGATGAAGTTCGAGGTGACGAACCGGCAGTTTGCCGCCTTCGTCAAGGCCACGCGCTATGTCAGCGACGTGGAACGGAACGGCGAGGGCCATGTCTGGACCGACAAATGGCGGCAAGTCCGCACGGCGACCTGGAAAGCCCCGCACGGGCCCGGCAGCTCGATCGCCGGCAAGGACGACCATCCGGTGCTACAGACCTCCAAGCAGGACGCCGACAAGTTCTGCCGCTATTACGGCATGCGCCTGCCGAGCGAGGCGGAATGGGAATTCGCCGCGCGGGGCACCGACGGGCGGCGCTATCCCTGGGGCAATACGCATCCCAAGCGAACGAAGTTCACCAAGGGCAATTTCGGGCGCATGCGCTGCTGCGCACTCGACGCCTCGGACGGCTATGCGCGGACCGCGCCGGTGGGCAAATTTCCCGAAGGCGCTTCGCCGTTTGGGGTCATGGACATGGCCGGCAATGTCTGGGAGTGGACCTCAAGCCCGTTCCCCAACCGGCCCAACGACATCTCGATCCGGGGCGGCGGCTGGGGCAACCGCGACTGGTGCCAGAGGGTGACCTACCGCCACTGGAACCCGCCCTATATCGGCCTCGACATGGTGGGCTTCCGCTGTGTGCGGGATATGAGTAGCTCGAAGTGAGGTGCCTCCGAGCTAACCCATAGCCGCTTCGAACAACGACTGGAAATCCTCCGCACTGGGCATACGCGGGTTCGATGCCGTCGAATGGTCAGCGAGCGCGCCTTTCACCATCGCCGGGATAACCTCCTCGGTGACGCCCATCTCTCGCAGGTTGGCCGGCAGGCCAATTCGGGCATTCAATGCCTCGACCTCGGCGGCCAGGTCGGCATCGGCTGGAAGCCCGAAGGCATCGCGCATGCGCTCGTACTTGTCGCCGACATGGCCCTCGTTGAAGCGGAGGACCGCCGGTAGGATCACCGCATTCAACGTGCCGTGGTGGAGCGTCATGTCCTCCAGCCCGCCGAGCGGGTGCGACATCGAATGAACGGCGCCAAGCCCCTTTTGGAACGCCATCGCCCCCTCGGTGCTGGCCATCATCATGTGCCAGCGGGCGTCTCGGTCGGAGCCATCGGCGACCGCACGCTCGATCCATGTCCAGGCACGGGTTGCGCCGTCGAGCCCGATGGCTTCGGCTGGTGGGTTGATCTTCGGCGACAGAAAAGTCTCCACGCCGTGGGTGAAGGCGTCCATGCCCGTCGCCGCCGTCAATCCCATTGGAAGTCCCAGCGTCAACTCGGGATCGCAGATCGCCCGCTTGGGGATCAGGTGCGGGCTCAAGAGCGCCATCTTGCGGCGGTCTCGGAAGGTGATCATGGCGCCGCGGCCGACCTCGCTGCCGGTGCCCGAGGTCGTTGGCACGGCAATGACCGGCGCGACTGCTTCGGTGATGCGTTCGACCCCGCCTTCGATCGCGGCGAAACTGACAAGAGGACCATTATGCGTCGCCAACACACCGACAGCCTTCGCAAGATCCATGGAGGAGCCACCGCCGAGCGCGATCAGCCCGTCACAGCCCTCCGCCCGGTAAATCTCCAGCGCGTCCTCAACGGCCATCTCGGTGGGATTGGCCGGGGTGGCGTCATAGACCGCGACCGGAAGCGAATTGGGCAAGCCCGCCCGCACGGTCCCGAGGATGCCGGCCGCCGCCAGACCCTTGTCGGTGACGATCAGCGGCCGCTCGATACCGACGGCCTTCAGCTCATCGGCGAGGCCTTGAATGGCGCCGTGTTCGAATTTGATGGTCGTCAAATAGCTGATGATCGTCATGCCAGATTGCTCCCCGTCAAGCGCTTGATTTAATGACATTATTTGTCACGCCAGTGACCGCCGGGCGACGGCGGCGCCGGCACCCAATGCGCCGAGCTTGCCGGCGGCGACCTCGCGGGCCAGTGGGGCCAGGCCACAGTTGGTGCAGGGCAGGATGCGCTCGGCGTCGGCGTGTTTCGCGGCCTCCGCGATGACGGCCGCGACCTGTTCCGGGCTCTCGATCTTGTCCGTTGCGACGTCGATCGCACCGACCAGGATCTCCTTGTCGGGCAGCAAACGGATCAGCTCCATCGGCACACGGGAATTGGCGCATTCCAGCGACACGCCGCCGATTTTGCCTTTGTTTATCGCCGGGAAGATTTCCTCGTATTGCCGCCATTCGGCGCCGAGGCCGTTCTTCCAGTCGATATTGGCCTTGATGCCGTAGCCGTAGCAGATATGGACCACGGTCCTGCAACCGAGCCCCTCCACCGCGCGGTCGAGGGCCGCCACGCCCCAGTCGCGCACATCGTCGAAAAAGACGTTGAACGCCGGCTCGTCGAACTGGATGACGTCGACGCCGGCCGCTTCCAGCTCGTGGGCTTCGGCGTTCAGGAGTTCCGCGAAGGCCATCGCCATGTCGCCGCGCTTGCCGTAATGCGTGTCCGCAATGGTGTCGCAGATCGTCATCGGACCGGGCAGCGTCCATTTGATCTGCTTGCGGGTATAGGCGCGCATGAACGAGGCCTCGTCGACATGGACCGGCTCCGGTCGGGAGACCGCCTCGGTGACCGTCGGCACGTCGACCGTGTAGCGGTTGTCGCGAATACCCATCGGGGTCTTCAGGTCCCAGTCGATACCGGCAATGTGCTCCAGAAAGCCGTGCACGAAATGGCTGCGGAACTGCTCGCCATCGCCAACGATGTCGATGCCGGAGGCCTCCTGCTCCTTCAACCAGACCAGCGCTGCGTCCTGCTTGCCATAAGCCAGCGCCTCACCCTCAAGCCGCCAGGGCGCCCATAAGGTCTCGGGCTCGGCCAGCCAGGACGGCTTTGGCAGCGAGCCCGCGATCGTCGTCTCGAACATGACCGTTCTCCCATCGATCCGGTGTCGATCCGGCGTCGATCCCCCGGCGTTCCAGTTCAGCAACGGAACGCCGTTCAAACGCTAGCAGAGGGATACCGGAGAGGCGAATCGCAACGGCGTGAGCTCACTCGCCCTTGCCAAGCTTGAGCGGGCGCTTGTCCGCCCCCGACGGCAGCGGCGCGGAACGGTCCGCAATCCAGGCCGCCACGTCGCGGTGGACCACCACGCGCTGCTTGTCGCGCAGCAGGTAATGCCAGCCGTTCGGATAGACCGCCACACGCAGGCGGGCCTTGGGCATACGGGCTATGGCGCTGCGCACCGGCTTCGGCCTGATCACCTGGTCGCGCTCGCCGTACAGCAGCAGTACCGGCAGCTTGAGCCGCGGCGCGGCGGTTACGGCAGCATCCATCAAATTGGCGACGCCGTAGCCGGCATCGGCGCGCGTGCGCTTGATCACCCTGGGATCGCGCGTGAGCTCGCGCATTACGGCGATATTGTCGGTTGGCACGCGCCGCACATCGTCGGAAGTGACGAGGACGCCCGGGGCCATATGCGCCGCGATCCACATGGCCGGCGGATAGTAGGGCGGCATCAGATCGCGGCTCCACACCGCCGGCGCGACCAGGATCGCCCCGTCGGCCGAGACCGGCTCGCTTTCGCCCAGCGCGGCCATCACGACCGCCCCGCCCATGCTCATGCCAAGCAGGTAGAGCGGCACGCCCGGGTGGCGGGCGCGCAAGAGCGTCGCCATCGCCTTGAGGTCGCGCACCATCAGCGCCGTGCCGGGCCAGATGCCGCGCTGTGGTGAGCCTCCGAAACCGCGCTGGTCATAGGCGTAGACGGCGATACCCTGGCCTCGCCAGGCATTGGCCGGCATCTCGAATGACCGGCTGTAGTCGTTCATGCCGTGCAGCGCCAGCACCACGGCATTGGGCCGGCCGGCCGGGAGCCAGGCCCGCAGCGGCATTGCCACTCCATCGGCCGTGTGAAAGAAGCCGCCTTCGATGCGGTCGGCGCCGTTGGGCTTGCCGAATTGCTGTCGCGCGGGGCCGCAGGCTGACAGCGACGCCATCAATATGAGCACCCAAGCAGCCAGGACGGCGCGCCGGCAACTCACTGCGCTGCGCCCTTTCCACTGTCCGCAGATTCGCTCGTCAACTCCAGGAACAGGTCTTCCAGGTCGCTCTCGTGGGTCGTCAAATCGGCGATCACGATATCCGCGCCCCGCACTGCGTCGAGGATGTCACGCATCCGGGTCTGGCTGGGCTTGTAGCGCACCACGATATTGCGTTCGCCGATCAGCGACGCGTCGAAGGCGGCCAGGGACTCCGGCAGCGCCGTGAGCGGACGGGTGGCGATGATCGATAGCTCCTTGCGATCGACCCGCGCGATCAGATCCCAGGTGGCGTCGACGGCAATCACCTCACCGTGGTTGATGATGGCGATGCAGTCGCAGAGCTGCTCGGCCTCTTCCAGGTAGTGCGTGGTGAGGACGATGGTGGTCCCGGCGCGGTTGAGGTCGCGGATGTGGGACCAGAGCTGCTGCCGCAGCTCGACATCGACACCTGCCGTGGGCTCGTCGAGCACCAACACCGGTGGGCGGTGAACCATCGCCTTGCCGACCATGAGCCGCCGCCGCATGCCACCGGAGAGCGAGCGGGCGTAAGCGTCCGCCTTGTCCGCGAGGCCGACGGTTTCAAGGATCTCGTTCGTGCGGCGTTCGCGCTTGGGCACGGCGTAGAGCCCGGCCTGCAACTCCAGCAACTCCCGTGGCGTGAAGAATGCATCGAGGTTGAGTTCCTGCGGCACGACGCCGATGGCGCTGCGTGCAGTGCGGGTTTCGCGCTCGATGTCGTGGCCCCAAACCGAAGCGCTTCCCGAGGTCTTGTTGACCAGCCCGGCCAAAATGTTGATGAAGGTCGACTTGCCGGCGCCGTTGGGGCCCAAAAGGCCGAACAGGCTGCCGCGCGGGATATCGAGGTCGATTGCTTTCAACGCCTCTTTCGGCGGCGCGTTGCGGTCGCCCTTGTAGATCTTCGTCAGGCCGCGCACCGAGATCGCGTTGTCGGGCAAGGCGCCTTGGGTCTCGATCGGCCTGCTGGTCCGGTCGTCGGGCATCGGCGGTTCGGGGCTCCTCCGGGGTACGAAAGGCTCGGCGTCGGGCGGTACGAAGGGGCGTCCAAATGTCCGCCCGTCGGTCGCGGTCGATCGCAAATGTTGATCGCCGGGTCGCTTTGGGTATCATCCGCCCGTCCCGGCGGTCAACGCGAACAGACGACAGGGCATATCGGGCGCGAACATGGCAGACGAACCAAATCCGGCGGCCGAGGCCGCAAACGAAGAGATCGCGACCGATCAGACCACCGTCCCCTGCGATGGCGGCGGGGGTCCGCTCGGCCATCCGAGGGTCTTCCTGCACATGGAGGACGGCCGGGTCGAATGCCCGTATTGCGGACGCATGTTCGTGCTGACGGGTGGAGCACACGCGGCCCACTGAACCGGGCCATCAACCAATGGCCGGCCGGCCGCGTAAAGCGCGTGCCCGGGCGGTCCCATCGAGGGGAAACAGCATGAAGCTGATGAGTTTCGCGCGCGGCGGCGCGCCGAGCTGGGGTGCGGCCGTAGACGGCGGCGTGGCCGATCTGGGTAAGGCCATGGGCGGCAAATATCCGACACTGCGCGCAGTCCTGGAAGCCGGCGCCTTGGGAGAAGCGGCCGAGGCGGCCAGGGGCGCCAAGGCCGATGCGAGCCTGGACGACGTGACCTTCCTGCCGGTCATTCCCAATCCGGACAAGGTCCTTTGCGTCGGCCTCAACTACAAGAGCCATATCGAGGAGACCGGACGCAGCGACAGCGACTATCCGGTGATATTCACCCGCTTCACCAATACCCAGATCGGTCACGGCGAAGCGATGGTGCGTCCCAACAACTCAACCGCCTACGATTACGAGGGCGAGCTCGCCCTGGTGATCGGTAGCACCGCCCGACATGTCAAAGAGGCCGATGCGCTGAAGGTGATCGCCGGGTACTCCTGCTACAACGACGGCAGCATCCGCGACTGGCAGCGCCACACCCACCAGTTCACACCGGGCAAGAACTTTCCGGCGACGGGTGGCTTCGGGCCCTGGATGGTGACCGCCGACGAGATCCCCGATCCCGCATCGATGCACCTGAAGACGATCCTGAACGGCGAGGTCATGCAGGACGCCACGACCGATCTGCTGGTGTTCAGCGTGCCCTTCCTGATCGAGTACATCTCCTCCTTCACCGAGCTAGTACCGGGCGATGTGATCATCACCGGAACCCCAGGCGGCGTCGGCTTCAAGCGCGACCCCCAGGTCTTCATGAAGCCGGGCGACACTGTGGAGATCGAGATCGACAAGATCGGAACGCTGGTCAACTCGATCGCCGACGAAGCCTGAGGCGGGGACGCTTATCGGTTTCCGCACGATCCCGAACCCGTCCCTTCCCCCTCGCATTCAGCGACGAGGGAGGGCGGGGCGCGGCCGTATCACATATCGTCGCCCGCCGAGCTGGCAGTGACGCCGGCGCGCACGCGCTGGGGCGTGCTGGCGCTGCTTATGGCCGCGGGGGTATTTGGCGCGTTCCAGGTGGGCAAGCTGCCGGCCGCAATCCCCTCAATGCGCATCGAGCTTGGCCTCTCGCTGGTGGCTGCTGCCTGGATCCTGTCTCTGCTGAATTTGATGGGGGCGGCCGGGGGCGTCGGCATCGGCGCGGTGTCCGACTGGCTCGGCCATCGCCGCGTGACGGTCGGCGGCCTGCTGCTTGCCGCCATCGCCGGGGTCGCCGGCGGTTTCGCGACCGGCGAGACCGGCATCCTGGTGTCTCGTTTCTTCGAGGGGCTCGGCGTGGTCTTCGTCTTCGTCTCCGTACCGTCGCTGATGATCCGCGCAGTCGAGCCGCGTCACCTGCGACTGGCCTTCGGATTCTGGGGCGGTTACTTCCCTTTCGGCATGGCGATCATGGTATGGGCGACACCAGCGCTGATTGGGCCGTTCGGCTGGCGCGGCTTGTGGTTCGCGAATGCCGGGTTGCTGACCGCCTTCGCGCTGCTGCTCCATTGGGCGTTGCGAGACCTTTCGCCACCGCCGGGGGCGAGCCGCAGCGCCGCGCAATTGAAACGCCTCAGCCGCGATATCGGCGCAACCTTCCACGCCGGCGGCCCGCTGCTGCTCGGCATCGCCTTTGCGATGCACGCAGCCAACTTCATCGCCGTCTTCGCCTTCCTACCGACGATCCTGATTGAGGAATTAAAGGTCAACACCGGCACGGCCGCGGCGCTGACCGCATTTGCAATCGCCCTCAATGCCGGCGGAAACGTCTTGGCCGGCCTCCTGTTACAGCGCGGTGCGCCGCGCTGGCTGCTGCTGGTGATATCCAACGTATCGACCGGAGCTTGCAGTATCGGCATCTACTCATCCGCCGTTGCCCCCGAATGGCAATATGGGCTTTGCCTCGTGCTGTCCTTCGTGGGCGGCGTCCTGCCCGCTTCGGCCTTCGCCGCAGTTCCCATACACGCGCCGCGCCCCGACCTCGTGGGAACGACCACGGGCCTGATCACGCAAGGCGCCAACATGGGCAATCTGCTCGGTCCCCCCGCGACCGCCATGGTCGTGGTCTGGGCCGGCGGCTGGCACGGCACGGCGTGGCTGATCTGCGTCCTGGCCGGGATTGGCATCGTGGCGTCGGTGCTGCTGGGTCTCTTGGAGCGACGGTTGGCGACTGATTGAACATAAAACCGATAATTACCAATGCGCCATCATAAGAATCGAAAAACAACTACTGATAATTGCATATTGTTATGATGCTACAAGGCAACGCCCGATGAGCCACTACTATAATTGGGCGACCATCATTTCGGAATGGCAATCCAGTTTGGGGGTAAGCAGTTGGATTTTCGGAATCCGGGCCTTTTGGAGACCTTTGAGTACATTGGGTACTGGTGGAAACCAAACGACCCCGAAAACAAAGTGTTCGGTACGCTAACATTCGATTCCGATGACCGGGTTCGTTTGTCGTTGGTTGGGTCGTTTGTCAATGAGAGGGAATTGATCACTGCTGATTCTCGATCAGACCCGACAATCCACGGTCAAACGGAGACTGGGCTGGCAATCTCACTTTTTGAGAGCACGATATCCAAATCACAGTTGCGTATACCGGGGATAGTCGGGGTTGAGTATGTTAGTAGGTTTGCGCTTTGCGGCATGTGGATCGATGAGCTTGAGAAAGCACTATTTCAAGTGTGTGAGTTCCGCTTCACAAACATGGAAGAATGGTTAGCAGAACAACCCTTCTCTTCCCCAAAAATGGCCAGGTCGGAAAGACTAGAACTGGACCTTTCGGTTCGGAGTAGTGTGGCGGCAGCGTTCCCGCTCGACACAATTAGAGGCGTCCTGACAACAAGCGCCTGGTATGGCACGTCAGATGAAGTACCTCGCGCCCTAGGCATCAATTTCCGTTCCTTCTGCTCAATAAAGTTTGAAGAACCTCTATCAATAGAATCTTATCTTGCGCGAATAAATGAACTAAAAAACCTCGCTTCTCTATGCATTGGCGCGCCTACTTTTTTGGATAGGGTATGTTTTAGAGCAATAATATCTAATAATCAGAATACCGATACAGGAAATAGTGTGTTAATCTATTTTTCCCAGAATCCAAAGCCGACCCTATTAAAAGAAAACAGAATATTTCAATGCTTATCTTTGATAGATATTACAAATGATAACAATATCGCAATAGATACCTGGTTTAGATTCTATGAAGCAGCTCGACCTTGCTTAGATTTATTTTTTGGTGTGTGGCACGAAGGACTGTATTTGGATGTAAGATTCCTGTTGCTTGCCCAGTCGATAGAAGTTTTTCACCGCGCCACGCAAATTGGAACCTATATCGATATTGATGAATTTGAAGAACTACTATCAATCATTCTGGGTAAGGTACCCTCAGACACTCCTCCAAACATAAGAGATAGAATATCTGGCATACTTAAATATGCCAACGAGTTCTCCCTTAGAAAACGGCTTAAAGATATTAGAAAAAATTCCAAATTACTTAAAACAAACGATTTCAATTTACTCGACAACAAATTGATAGAAGATATTGTCGCAAACAGAAATTACCGAACACATTATGAAAAAGACGAAAATCAAGAAATTGCAGATGGAATAGAACTGTTTGATTTGACTGAACGCCTTAAATTCATAATTGTTGTTTTGTTATTCGAGCAGCTAGGTACTAATGCGCATTGGTTGGCGGATAAATTCAGGAACCATAACAAATACTATAGATATATGAAGCAGTAACATTCGGTGTTTTTCTGTTAGGTTTTCAGAATATTAGCAACTTGCCGCCGACAAGACCGAGCGGCCAGCGGCCGCCGGCGTAAAGCCGCAGCTTGGCCTCGAAAGGGTGATCGGGTCCGGCGCCGGCCAAGCGCGCCACGGCGACCTGCTCGGCGGTCTGCCCGGCCGCACCTGCGGCGACCCGGATCACTGCTTCGCCAGCCACCCCATCGCGCGCGGCCGCCAGCGCTGCAGCCCCCATGACGGTGTCCGAGACACGGTGGACGGTGACGTTCAACAGGCCGGCGAATGAGGCCTCACCGGCCATCGGGCCCAGCGACGCCATCAGCTCTTCCAGAAGCGCCGCTTCGGACGACAGCCAGTCCGCCCCGCCGGGATCACGGACGACCTGCTCAGCCTCCGCCCAGTCCGTAACCCAGCGTAATTCTTCGACGCCAGCGCCGAGGCCGGTCAGATAAGCGCGCGCATCGGCGGCCTCTGCATCGGTTGGTGGCGCGCCAAGGCTGGAGAACCAGGGCAAGGCGGCAAGCTCCGCTCCCGTGCTCTCCAACACCTCGCGCAGACCCCCGGTCGCATTTGGGGTCGAGCCTGGGGCCGAACCGGCCGCCGCTCCCTTCGTGGACGGTGCGTCGCTCAGCTGTGGTAGTCCGAGACCGGGTCGTTGCCGCGCTGCTCGCGCCACAAGCCCAGCTTCGTTTGAACCGGCCGGTCGGAGAAGCTGAAGAGAACGGCATCCTCATCGGCCTCGTGGCGATGTTCCATCCAGGATGGGATCACGAAAACGTCGCGCCTGCCCCATTCGATGACCTGTTCGCCGACGTGAGTGCGGCCCGTGCCCTGGACCGGCGAGAATATCGTGCCGTCGGTCGACTTGTAGGGTGATCCCTTGAAGCCCTTGGGCAGCAATTGCATGAAGGTGCCGATCGTCGGCATGGCGTATTCGCCGTTCGACGGGTTTACGTATTGCACCTTGAGGCCATGGCAGGCGTCCCACTCCTCGGACTTTCGCATGGTCTCCAACGCCTCGCGGGTGCGTTCGTAAGGGTAATTGAAGATCGGCGACGTCTTGCTCGGATTGTCGTAGCCGAGCGGCACCACGCCCTCGCCGTAGCGCGCCAGCGCATCGCCGACCGGCCGAGTGAGCGGCTGCTCGGCTTCGGGATAGTGCTCCAGGAAACTGGTTTCCAGGAAGTTGACCAGCGGCACGTCGAGCCCGTCCATCCAAACCATCGGCTCGCCACTGTCATTGCCATGGTCGTGCCAGGTCCAGGACGGCGTAATCACGAAGTCGCCCTCGTGCATGATCGTCTTTTCGCCGTCGACCGCTGTATAGGCACCGTTGCCTTCGATGATGAACCGCAACGCCGAAGCCGCATGGCGATGCGAGCGCGCGATCTCGCCGGGCAGGATGAGCTGGAGGCCGGCATACATCGACTGGGTGATCCGCGACTCGCCCTTGAGACCCGGGTTTTCCAGAACGATCACCCGCCGCTCGGCTTCCTCGGCGGTGATCAGCGTACCCGACTCCATGATCCGGTCGCGGACCTGATCGTATTTCCATATCGTGGCCTGGGCCTGGGATACCGGGGACTTGGTCACCAGCCCGGCGAGCGATTCCCACAACGGCGCCATGTTGCCGGTGGAGAGGCGCTCGTAATATTCCTCGCGCTCGGGCGTGCGCGTCGGGCTCGGGCCGCTTGCATTTGGGCCGCTCTGGCCATTGCCGCCTTGATTTTCCATTGCTGTCCCTTTTCGCCGTCCTTGGTATCGCGCCGTCGCGGGCGCCTGCAGCTTGGTGGCTTTCAGCTCGGCCTAGCCGGCCCACTCCCCCACCCGGCCACCCATGAGCTTACGATCAGGTCGGTGGCCGGGCGGGGGAGCGGGCCGGTACCGATTCGGCAAAGCCAAAAACCCGCTAAGCCGCCATTGCTTCGGGTTCGGGCAGTCTAAGCCCTAGCTTGTCCTCTACCAAGGCCCGGGCGCGCTCCAGATAGTCGGCGCGCATGTCCTCGTTGGTGCGCTTCTTGATGCCCCATTTGCGGTAGATCGCGTTGTTCTTGGAATTGGCGCGGCCGAAGAAATGCGCCATCGGCGGGAACACCTGGTCGAGCGCGTCCTGGACAGCCGCCTTGCCCTCGGGGGTCTGGATCAGATCGGTGCAGAAATCCTCGCCGAACTGCGCGTGGAAGCGCTCTTCCGGCATCGTCATGCGTGCCAGGTTGCGCAAGGGATGGAAGGCGCACTGGACCAGATCCTCGACCTGGATGATCTCCGCCATGTCGCCGACCAGCTTGATCACACAGAACTCCTCCCAGCGGGTCATGTCGAAACTGAAGATGCTGAGCGGCTGCTTCTCGGTCGCCTCGGGCAACATGCGTTCCTCGGGAATGCCCATATCGCGGCCGAGCTCAAAGAAGCGGTAATGGTGGCCGTATTCCTCCATCACTACGCGGCAGGTCAGCCATTTGGCGTAGGGCGTCGGGGCGAGCGCGATCGCCGGCTCGTCATAAACGCGCGATCCATAGAGTTCGTTGATGGCGTGGCTGATCACGATCTTTTTGCATGCGTTCTGAAACTCCGCGGGCGCGTCACGGAACTCATCGATGCTGGCGATTTGGATATCGGTGTTCTCGGTCATGGCGGGATTCCCTAAACGAGCGGTTCGGTGTTGAAGGCTTCGAGGTCCGTGGATAGCGGCGTGAAGCGATCCTCCAGCGCCGACATGGCGCCGGCGATCGACTGCGGCTGCCAATCCTCGCTCTCATCGGCAAGGCTGGCGATGGGCCGCGGTTGCGAAAAGAGAAAGATCTCACGGCCGCGCACGCCGAAGAGCTGACCGGATACGCTTTGCGCCTCCGGGAGCGCGAGATAGGCGACGAAGCGCGCAACGTGGTCGGGGGACACCTTCATTGCGCGTTCTTTGTAAGTCGCCTGTTCGTCATTGGCGGGTTGGATGATGTCGGTAACGCGGGTATGCGCGAACGGCGCCACGGCATTGCAGGTGACGTTGGAGCGCGCCATTTCCTGCGCCGTGATCCGGGTCAGCGAGAACAGTCCGCCTTTGGCGGCGCCGTAGCTGGCCTGCCCGAAATTGCCGTAAAGGCCGGCGGTGGAGATCAGGTTGACGATGCGGCCCCAACCGTAAGCGTCGCCGTCCCCGCTGCTGGCACCGCGAGCGGCCTTGAACTGGTCGCGCATCACCTGGGTCGCGAAATGGGTGAGGTAGTAGGATGCCGAAAGGTTGTTCCGGATCACCGCATCCCAGTCGCCCGGATCGCCCTTGAAGACCAGGGCGTCGCGCAGGATGGCAGCGTTGTTGACCAGGATGTCCAAACCACCGAAGCGCTTGACCGCGAAGTCGACCGCGGCGGCCGAGGCGGCGGGCGTGGCGACGCTTTCGGTGAAGGACGCGGCGGTTTTGCCGATTTTGCTGGCGCAGTCTTCGGCGATGCCGGGATCGGCGCCGCTGCCATCGATGCCGGTTCCATTGTCGGCTATGACGACGCTAGCGCCTTCATTCGCCAGCACCCGCGAGATCGCCTCGCCGATGCCGCGCGCCCCGCCGGTGACCAGCGCCACCCTGCCTTCAAGCGCCCCTTTGCTCATGCGTCCCCCTCCAGCTTGGCTTTTTCCGCCTCGGTGTAGAATGCGTCGGCGTGGACGTCCTGGCGCCGCACGCCCAGCTTGCGCAAGGCGTCCGTGCAGGTTTCCACCATCACTGGCGGCCCGGCCAGATAGGCCTTGGCGCCGTCGAGATCCGCGAAGTCGCTCGCCAGCGCATCGGCAAGATACCCCGTCCGGCGGCCTTTTTGGCCCGCTTGCTCGCCGTCCGGTGCCGACAGCACCGGGGTGAAGCTGAAATTCGGATGGGCGGCGGCCAGCGCCCGGAAGTGGTCCTCAAGATAGACGTCCCGTTCCGCCCGAGCGCCGAAATAAAGCGCGATCGGCTGGCTCATGCCCGTGCCCAGGGCCTCCTCGACGATCGTCTTGATCGGCGCCAGGCCCGAGCCGCCGGCGAGCGCCACGACCGGTCCGCGGTGCCCGTCGCGCAGATGCGCCGCGCCATACGGTCCTACCACCTTTACCGTCTCGCCCTCGCTCAGTTGGTCGGCGACGTAAGGGCTGACCGCGCCGCCGGGCGTCATGCGGATGTGGAATTCCAGGATCTCTTCATCGGGCCGGCTGGCCATCGAAAAGTCACGCGGCGGCAAATCGCCGAAGGTGAGCTGCGCATACTGGCCGGCGGAGAAATCGAACGGCCCGCCGGTCTCGACGGAGAGGCGCACAACGCGGATGTCATGCGTGGCCTGGGCGAGGCCCGCGACCTTGCAAGTCATATGGCGGATCGGATGGGCGACACTCTCATTCGGATCGAGCCAGCGCACGGTCGCATCGGACCAGGGCACGGCGCGGCAGGCAAGGATCAGGCCCTGTTCGCGCTCCGCAGCGCTGAGCGCATATTCCGAATAGGGTGACATCTCCACGTCGCCGTCGACCAGTTCCGACTTGCAAGCACCGCAATTCCCCGAGCGGCAGCCATGCGGATAAGGCACGCCTGAAGCCAACGAGGCCTCCAGGATGGTCTGACCCATCTCCACGGCAACGCGATCGTCGCGGTCGGGAAATTGGACGGTGAAGCTCACGCGCTGGCCTCGTCGGGCGGATAGTGTCGCTGTGGTCCGCAGAAGTGGTCCGCCGTGGTAGTTCACGGTGGTGGTCCACTGTAGACCGGCGCGACGGTCCAAACAGCATCCTGCAAATTAGTTTGGAAGTCAAATTATTCGGAATACAAACTATTTGATTCGGGCGCATCGATCGCCTAGGCTGACAGCCTTGATACATCGGGCACAGACCCCAGGACACGCGGGAATCAGCGGACCGGTCATGGCGCTTAGCCAGAAAAAGAGCGACGGAGCCCCAGCGGCGCCCGCGAACGGCGATGGCCCAGGCCTCGATTACGGCGCGCTGGGCGACCTGCTCGGCTACCATCTGCGCCGCGCCCAGGTGGCGGCTTATCAGAATTTCGCAGAGCTGCTGGCCGATCTCAACGTCAGTCCGGGACAAGTCGGCGTGCTGGTGCTCGTGCAATCGAATCCCGGGATCAACCAGACCCGTGTCGGCAATGCCCTTGGCATCGACCGTTCCACGTTGGTTGCGGTGATCGACCGGTTGGAAGGCCGCGACCTCATCGCCCGTACGCCGTCGCCTACCGACCGCCGCTCGCATGCGCTGATGCTGACCAAGGCGGGCGAACGCTATTTGGGCGACTTGCTACCGCGGGTGCGCGACCACGAGGGTCAGATTGCAACGCGCCTCAGCGACAAGGAGCGCAGCCTCCTGATCGACCTGCTGGCGCGCGTCGGCAACGGCTGACGGGCCGTCGGCAATCAAGGCGGGGCGAAAGGACCAACGGGTTCGATGAGCGGCAAAACAATCGGAGACCTGCTTCGCGACTCGGCAAGCCTCGCGCCTGAGCGAACCGCCATCATCGCCGACGATGGTCGGCTCAGTTACCGGGAGCTGAACGACGACGCCAACCGGTTCGCCAACGCGTTGCTGGCGCGCGGATTGGGCGCCGGGCGAACCGTCGCCATCCTCTCACCCAATCGCGCCGCCTACGCCATATTCTATTTCGGCGGCGCACGCGCAGGTGTCCTGCAAGCCCATCTCTCGGTCCGCTATACTGCGAGCGATCTCGTCGAGGTGATGGGCCGCACTGGTGTAGATACGGTTTTCGTCGATCCCACGCTGCTGCCCGTGATGAACGAGGCGCGCGCTTCCTTGCCGGCGTTAAAGACGGTGGTCGTGTTCAGCGGCAATCGCGGCGACAATGACCACTCCGGCGTTGTCGATTTCGAGAGCTTCCTCGGCGACGCACCCGGATCGCCGCCCGAGATCGAGATCGACGCCAGCGCGCCCTACTGCATAACGTTCACCGGCGGCACCACCGGCCATCCCAAAGGTGTGGTGGCGACCCAGGCGGCACGTGTGCTGTCCTCGGAGATCGCCTGGGACGCCTTCTCGCTGAGCTCGGAAGACATCGTCTTTCTAGCAACGCCGCTCTTCCATGTCGCCGGGCTGTTCTCCTGGTTCTCCTCAGGCATTTATGGCGGCTGCACATTCGCGCTGATGGACCGCTGGGACGGCGGCGAGTTCCTGCGCCGGGCCGAGCGCGAGGGGGTCACCGCCGCCTGCATGGTGCCGACCCAAATCAACGACTTCATGCACCACCCGACGCTTGACCCAACCAAGCTGCCGGCCTTCGGCTATATCAATTACGGCGGCTCGCCGACGCCCGAGGCGCTGCTGAAGCGCGTCTTTGAGTATTTTCCAAAGCTGCGCATGTTTGAGCATTACGGCCAGTCGGAGATCGGGCCGGCCTGCTATCGGCCCCCGGAATACGCGCTCAGCAAGTGGAACAGTGTCGGCAGACCATTTGACGAGCTGAAACTGGAGATCCGCGACCCCGAGGCTCATGCGCTGCCCCAGGGCGAGGTCGGCGAGGTCACCGTGCGGGCGGACTACCTGTTCCTGGAATACTATAAGGATCCGGAACAAACGGCCGCGGCGACGACCCATGACGGCTGGCTGAAAACAGGCGATCTGGGCTACCTCGACAAGGAGGGATTTCTCTTCCTGGTCGATCGCTCCAAGGACCTGATCATCTCCGGCGGCGAGAACATCTACCCGGCGGAAATCGAAAACGCGCTCTACGACCACGAAGCGGTGGCCGAAGCGGCGGTCTTCGGCATCCCAGACGACAAATGGGGCGAGCTGCCCGCTGCGCATGTCGTGCTGCGGTCCGGCAAACAAGTAAGCGCCGAGGCGCTGATCGATTTTGTGGCGTCCCGGATTTCCCGCCACAAGCGCCCGCGCCTGGTGGAAATCGTCGACACATTGCCCAAGACCGCGATCGGAAAAATCAGGAAGAATGTGATCCGCGCACGTTACTGGGAAGGGCGGGAACGGGCGATTTGAGCGCCGCGCGCGCGATCCTCGCAAAATCGACATCAATCTTGGGATAGCGAGATTGAAACACGGGCAGCAACCAGCTTCACCGTAATGTAGTTTCTCAGCTTGTCGCGTTCACGAGCGTTCGGGTGGTAGGCGTGAATTCGATCACCGCTCAGCCGATCCTGGAAATTCTTCTCCCTAGGCTCAAGAACCTGCCGTTTTAGCGAATATTGGTTGTTGGAGGCGCAATCTCACAATTCCGCTTTGCCCCCAGAAGCGGACATTGTCCGCTAGACTCCGAATGTCCGCTTGTAGCCAGAAGCGGACATTCAAAGCACCCTCAGCGCGTGGACTTCCCACCAACAATGGCCGAAGATAAATTCTCCTACGGACAATGGAGTTGTTGAAGCATGCCTGTCGATGTCGAAGCAGTCGCCAAGATGGCGCAAGACTATACAGCCGCCTGGAACTCGAAATCACCCGCGGCCGTGGCGTCGTTCTACGCCGAAGATGGGCAAATTGTCATCAATCGTGGTGACCCCTGGAAAGGCCGTTTCGGCATTGAGGAAATGGCGGCCGGTTTCTATGCGGACGTTCCCGACTTGTCACTCACATGCAACGATATCCGTTGTTCAGGGTCGCGTGCAGTCTACATTTGGACGTTTACTGGGCACGATGCTAATACCGGCAACCCTCTGACTGTACGAGGCTGGGAAGAATGGGAACTCGCTGACGACCTCAAGGTGAAATCATCGCTTGGCTGGTACGATGAGGACGACTACGCCCGCCAAGTTGAAGGTAAGTGAGGTTGTCGCCTTCGGGTCAGAAGCGGACATCGGCCAACGCCGGCGGCACGTCCGCTTTAGGGGGAGGTAGATATCGTGCAGGGCTCGTTCGGCGCAATTCTGCCAATAGTAGTTATTGTCGTGCTCGGCATTGTCGGGTTTGCAATTTGGGGACGAAAGAAACGAAAGAGGAAGTCCAAACGTAAGCACAAGCGACCAAGGCGATGAGCCGCTGATCTACGTCCGCTTTCCCCCCAAAAGCAGACATTGGAGCCAGTACCCAGAACGTCCGCTTATAGCCATGAGGAGACGTCGAGTTAAGACCCCACCAGATTGGATCTCGTGTTCGGGGCAACGCTGCTCTCCGGCCTGTCCGCGTTGGTAAATGATCGTGCGCAGACTGGGGCGGTGCGGTAGTGTACACGCGCTCTGACAGGAGGAAACCATTCGCATCATAATCGCCGCTCTTGTGGCGCTTGCCTTCGCCCTGCCTGCTACGCCGTCTGTGGCGGCGTGTAACACCGATGCATGCAGAAAGAATGTCGCCCAACTGAAGCGGACGAAGAAATGTTCGGGCTGTGACCTGCGTGGCGCGGACCTGCGTGGCGCGAACCTGCGTAACGCGGTCCTGCGTGCCGCGAAGCTGCGTTTCGCGAACCTGCATGGCGCGAACCTGTTTCGCGCGTACCTGTTGGGCGCGGACCTGCATGGCGCGGACCTGCGTCGCGCGGACCTGCGTCGCGCGCACCTGCAAAACGCGGTCCTGCGAGGCGCGAAGCTGGGTTTCGCGAACCTGCGTGGCGCGTACCTGCTTCGCGCGTGGATGTCTCGCGCGGACCTGCGTGGCGCGAAGCTGTCGCGCGCGTACCTGTTTCGCGCGGACTTGCGTGGCGCGAACCTGCGTGGCGCGGACCTGCGTGGCGCGAACCTGAGTGGCTCAAGCCTGCGTGGCGCGGACCTGCGTGGCGCGAACCTGTTTGGCGCGAACCTGTGGGGCGCGGACCTGCATGGCGCAAAGTTCTGCAGAACGAAGATGACCCGCGGAGTCAAAAACGACCACTGCTGAATTGCCGAAAGCTCGCGCTGCCTGACTGCCGGCCATCGCCACCAGCTGCCCCTGAAAAAGTGTTCCAGGCATGATGAGAGGTCTGGCTTATTCTGATTTAGAGAAGCCCGGATTCGCCCGGTCGTCGTCCTCTTAAAGGCGCTCGCGTCGTCGTTTACAATCGGCTTCCAAATCGACGATCCCGCGGGTGATTAGCATTGGTTGAGCGGAACGGTGATGTCTGCTTAGGGTCAAATGCAGACATCGGCAAAGCCCGCGGATACGTCCGCTTTGCACCCGAAAGCAGACATTGGGCTGGGTCAACTTCGCTTGACGTGTAACTCTCAGGTGCCGGACACTTGCGTTTCGTCACCCGGCCGCCAGAACAGAGTTGTTGGAAATTGTTTGATGTCGGCCAAAACAATTGCCAGTCCACCAACTGGGGTAACCGGCTTCCCTGGCAGCGACCGGCGAACCACATTAACCTGCCAAGCGCATCTCCGCTTCACCTTCCATGGGGCCGCACATGACCGATACGACCGAATACACGCCACCCAAAATCTGGCAATGGAACATGGAGAGCGGGGGCAAGTTCGCCAACATCAACCGGCCGATCGCCGGATCGACCCATGACAAGGACCTGCCTGTCGGAGAGCATCCGCTGCAGATCTATTCGCGTGCAACGCCGAACGGCGTGAAGGTGACGGTGATGCTGGAAGAGCTGCTGGCGCTCGGCCATGAGGGCGCCGAGTACGACGCCTGGCTGATCGGGATCAACGAGGGCGATCAGTTCGGTAGCGGCTTCGTGGCGGCCAACCCCAACTCGAAGATCCCGGCCATGATGGATCACAGCGTCGACCCGGCGAGACGGGTCTTCGAATCGGGTTCGATCCTGTTGTACCTGGCCGAGAAGTTCGGCGCTTTCCTTCCCGCCGATCCGGACCACCGCACCGAGGCCCTCAACTGGCTGTTCTGGCAGATGGGCGCCACGCCGTATTTGGGCGGCGGCTTCGGTCATTTCTATGCCTATGCGCCCGCCAAATTCGAATACGCCATCGATCGCTTCGCCATGGAAGTGAAGCGCCAAATGGACGCGCTCGACCGGCAGCTGGCGGAGCACGAGTACATGGCGGGCGATGAGTATTCGATCGCCGACATGGCGATCTGGCCCTGGTATGGCGGCATGGCGAAGGGTGTTCTCTATGAGGCCGGCGAGTTTCTCCAGGTTCAGGACTACAAGCACGTCAACCGTTGGGCCGACACCATCGCCAAACGGCCCGCTGTCAAGCGCGGCCGCATGGTGAACCGCACCTGGGGCGATCCCAAGAGCCAGCTGCACGAGCGCCACGACGCCGGCGATTTCGAGACGAAGACGCAAGACAAGCTGGAACTCCAGGACTGAATCTCGGAATTCCAGCACCTCGCCGCATTCATCGGCCGGTCGCCCTCTCGACTCTCACCCGCCCATCCGGCATCCTGAGATCGATCAGCCTCTGGACATTGCCGCCATGAACGACGACGCCAATTCGGGCGCGAAATCCGCCCGCAAGCAGCTCTATCTGATCGACGGGTCGGGCTACATCTTCCGCGCCTTCCATGCGATCCCAGTGCACGCGTTCAAGCGCTCCGATGGCGTACACACCAACGCCGTCAACGGCTTCTGCAACATGATCGTGAAGCTGATCGAGGCGGCGCAGGCCGACGAGGCCGTTGACTACATGGCCGTGATCTTCGATGCGTCCTCGGTCACCTTCCGCAACGAGATCTATCCCGAATACAAGGCCAACCGCGACGAGCCGCCGGAGGAGCTCAGGCCCCAGTTCGGCCTCATCCGCGAGGCCACGCGCGCCTTCGGCCTGCCGTCGATCGAGCTTGAAGGTTACGAGGCCGACGATCTGATCGCGACCTATGCCAAGCAGGCCGCGGCGCAGGGCATCGACGTGGTGGTCGTCTCGTCGGACAAGGACCTGATGCAACTCGTCAACGAGCATGTCTCCATGCTCGACCCGATGAAGGAGCGCATAATCGGCCATGCGGAGGTGATCGAGAAGTTCGGTGTCGGGCCCGACAAGGTGATCGAGGTCCAGGCGCTGGCCGGCGATTCGACCGACAACGTGCCCGGCGTGCCCGGCATCGGCATCAAGACGGCGGCCCAATTGATCGGGGAATACGGCGACCTGGAAACGCTGCTCGCCCGCGCGGAGGAGATCAAGCAGCCCAAGCGGCGCGAGAACCTGATCGAGTTTGCCGAGCTCGCGCGCATCTCCAAGGCACTGGTGACCTTGAAGGACGACGTACCGGTGAGCGATGCCGTCGACAGCTTCGGCCTCAGGGATCCGGACCCTGAGACGTTGCTCGCCTTCCTGCGGGCCCAGGAGTTCCGCACCATCACCGCGCGCTTCGAAGCGCGTTTCGCGGCCTCCGGTGCCATCGAGGCGCCGGTCGATGCCGGCCCCACCGAGACCGAATACGAGCTTGTCCAGGACGAGGCGGCGCTACAAGGCTGGATCGGGCGCGCGGCCGAGCTCGGCTTCGTGGCGGTCGATACGGAGACCACATCACTCGATGCGATGCGCGCCGAGTTGGTCGGGTTCTCGCTCTCTTTGGAGCCCGGGCGCGCGTGCTACGTGCCGGTCGGCCATGTGGGCGCTGCCGGCGGTGAGCTCGATCTGGCCGGCGGCGGCGGAGCGCCCGAACAGATCGACCGCAAGCAGGCGATCGCGCTGTTGAAACCCCTGCTGGAAGACCCCGGCGTGCTCAAGATCGGGCACAACCTCAAATACGATATGCAGGTGCTTGGCCGCTACGGTATCAACGTCGCGCCCGTCGACGACACGATGGTGCTCTCCTACGTCCTAGAAGCCGGGCTCCACGGTCACGGTCTCGACGAGCTGGCGCTGCTCCATTTCGAGCACGCCAATATCAAATTCGCGGAGGTCGCGGGCACCGGCAAGGCGCAAGTCACGTTCGACAAGGTGCCACTCGACAAGGCCCTCGACTACGCCGCCGAGGACGCCGACATCACGCTGCGCCTGCACCGCGCGCTCAAGCCGCGCCTGTCGCCGGAACGGATGACCACCGTCTACGAGACGCTCGAACGCCCGCTGATCCCAGTGCTGGTGGCGATGGAGACCGCGGGCATCAAGGTCGACCGCGACGAACTCTCGCGGCTCTCCGGCGACTTCGCCCAGCGCATCGCCGGGCTGGAGGACGAGATCTACAAGCTAGCCGGCGAGAGCTTCACCATCGGCTCGCCCAAGCAGCTCGGCGAAATCCTCTTCGACAAGATGGGCCTCGAGGCCGGCCGCAAAGGCAAGTCCGGAACCAGAAGCACAAGCGTCGATGTGCTGGAGGGCCTCGCCGCGCAAGGCCACGATCTGCCGGCGCGGGTGCTCGACTGGCGCCAGCTCTCCAAGCTCAAGAGCACCTATACTGATGCGCTGATATCGCAGATCAACCCCGATACCGGCCGCGTCCACACCTCCTACGCCATGGCGATCGCCTCGACCGGGCGGCTCTCCTCGACCGACCCGAACCTCCAGAACATCCCGGTCCGCACCGAGGAAGGCCGCAAGATCCGTGGCGCCTTCATCGCTGAGACTGGACACAAGCTGGTCTCGCTCGACTACTCGCAGATCGAGCTTCGCCTGCTCGCGCATATGGCGGAGGTGCCGGCGCTGAGCCAAGCCTTCAAGGACGGGCTCGACATCCACGCGATGACCGCCTCGGAGGTCTTCGGCACGCCGGTGGAAGGCATGGACCCGATGGTCCGCCGCCGCGCCAAGGCGATCAATTTCGGCATCATCTACGGCATCTCCGCGTTCGGACTGGCCAATCAGCTTGGTATCGAGCGCGGCGAGGCGCAGAAGTACATTGAAACCTATTTCGAACGCTATCCCGGCATCCGCGACTATATGGACGGCATGAAGGCGCGGGCGCATGAGAACGGCTTCGTCACCACGCCCTTCGGCCGGCGCATCCATCTGCGCGAGATCAACTCCAAGAACCCCAACATGCGAGGTTTCCAGGAGCGCGCGGCGATCAACGCGCCGCTCCAGGGCGGGGCCGCCGATGTGATCAAGCGCGCCATGGTCCGGGTGACCCCGGCGCTGCAAAAAGCGAAACTCGGCGCGCGGATGCTGCTCCAGGTCCATGACGAACTGATGCTCGAAGTGCCCGAGGGAGAAGTCGACAAGACCGTGGAGGTCGTCCGCGAGGTCATGGAGAAGGCGCCGCTGCCGGCGCTTGAGCTCAAAGTCCCGCTGGTCGTCGATGCCGGCGTGGCGGATAACTGGGCCGAGGCGCATTGAGGCGGGTGATGGTCCGCGCTTCGTGATTTTTTGACCTAAGCGTCCTATATTAATCTTGTAGTCCGGTATCGACAGATTGCGCGCGTTGCCATGAGCCGTTTCGCTGACACGATTGGCCAAGCCATCCCCGGTCGCCCGGATGTGATCCTGGGCGCGCTGTCGGGCTTGGCCGTGGCATTGGCATTTGGCGGGCCGATCTTGAATGGCTTCGCTGGCGTCTGGCGCGATTTGATTCTGCCGGCCTTCTATAATCTTTCTTTGACCGGACTGCCTTTCTGCGGCTGATCTCGGTTTCTGCCGCGACATTTCTGCCACGACATTATTTAAGGCAAGATCATCGGCGAACGGTCGTCCGGTGGCAGGCGTTGTTCTTCTAGGTTCCGCGGCTCAGCGCGCAAGGTCTGGGTATAGCCGGTCGCACCGAAGCCGATTTCGCCGCCCTCAGGCAAGTTGAGCTCGATGCGCCAGGCGTAATAGGGCGGCGCGCCCGCAGCGGCCAAGCGCTCAACCGGCTCTCGAACGATTTGCGCGATCGACAGCTCGTTAACGTTGATGCGGTGTTCGCTGGCGGCGAAATCGACATTGATCTTGAGGTCGCTCACATCGTGAAAAACCAGTGTCGCCGGCGCGACCAGGAAGCTGACGCTGGTATTCTCCCCTCGATCGGCGCCGCAAATCCATTCGACGATATGATCGATATCGAGCACCAGATTGCTTCGCCATATCCCGCGGTCGGGATCAGCTCCCTGAAGGTGGATGGCGTAGATGAGATTGTCGTGCCAGGACACCTCGTTGGCAGGGCCGTTGATTTCCGTCATATCCCCGCCTCACGCCGGGCCGCGCCTGCCGCGCGCAGCAACACGGCCGCGCTCTTGAAACCGATCGCCTCCGCGTCCTCCAGCGGGCTGGTGACGTCGTCGATGCGGGTCCAAAGCGTGGGATCGGCGCCGTGCCCGAGCAGGATCTCCACACCTTCAAGGTCGCGCTGGGTCACCGCATAGTGCAGCGCGGTCCAATCGTTGAGGCCGCGCTGGTCGACGTCAGCACCGGCCGCCAACAACCGCCCCACGATGACGTGTTGATCGCGTCGCCCGGAGGAGAGGGCGGCGATCAGCGAGGGAAAGCCGGACTGGTCTGGATAGTTGGGGTCGGCGCCGGCGGCGAGTAGCTCGTCGATGAAGGAGAGCGGGCTCCAGTAGATTGCATATTCCAGTGGATAGTCGCCCACGGCCAATTGATGCGGCTGGAGCGTATTCGGAAAATCGGGCGGGTTGCCCAGCGCCGCCCGCAAGGCCGCGAGATCACCCGCTCGATAGGCCCCGTCGACGGCCCGAAATTGCCGTTGGATGTCGCCGCGTTCGTCGGTCATGGACGTCATCGCTACCCGGCAAGGATTAAGATTCCGGGAAGGGCAACACCTCAACGGCTTAGCATCGGCGGCTCTAGGCAACGATGCCTGCCGACGCAGGCAGCGAACCGTCGCAGGCGAAATCGATGGACCGGCTCGCGGGCGATCTGTAAAGTTGCTTTTTTGTTCTTGTCCACCGCCGTTAGGATGGAGAGCTTGGCGATGAAACTCTATTCCGGTCCGCTCAGCCTGTTCGCCCGCAAAGTCGAGATTGCCTTGCGGGAAAAGGGTCTCGACTTCGATCGCGTCATGGTGCCCTTCACCCAGGCAGAAGGGTATTTCCCGAAACATCCCGATGTGCTTCGTGCCAATCCGAAGGGACAGGTTCCGGTCTTGGTCGACGGCGAGCTGACGTTGTTCGATTCCACGCTCATCAACGAGTATCTGGACGATGCGTATCCGGAGCCACCGATCCTGCCTCGCAGCCCGGCATTACGCGCCCGCTGCCGCCTGCTGGAGCTGACCGCGGACGAAGTCATGCTGCCCTTGGTCGTGCGTTTGATGTATCGCACCGAGCCGCCCGATCCGGACCCGGCCATCCAGCACGCGCGGGAATTAGATGGGACGCGCGCCGAGGCCGAGATTGGCGAGTTCTACAAAATGCTCGAAGAATCCCTGACCGGCCAGAAGCATTTCTGCGGCACGTTCAGCGTGGCTGACATCGGCGTCTTGATGACATTGGTGTTCGCAAAGCGACTGGATGCACCGGGGTTTGGCGACAACAACGAACTCAGTGCGTGGTTCGAAAGAGTTGCCGGCCGAGCATCTGTCGAACCGGTCTTGAAAGAGATCGAAAAAGCGGATCGTGCGCTAGCGATTTGACATACAACGGAGTGTCGAAATGTCCGCCAAGCGGACAGATCAATCGATATGCGGGAACTTGGCGAAACATATCTGACTATGTTTAGCGAAATTTAACCGGCCCGTGGCAACGTCCCCCATGAAGTGATGCGTGCAACCGGTAAGGGCTCTCTTCAACAATTTGGCTACTGCTCTTGCTGGAATGCCATGTCGGGCATCGAACGGCGGGTATCACGACCCGAGAAATACGCCTTTTGGGGGAATTATAAAATGTCTAAGGATCCAAAGCAGCCGAAGGTTTCGGCCAAGCTGAACGTGTTCGGCCGTCTGACTCTGGCCAAAAAGGTCCCGGGCCTGGTCGTCATTGCGGGATTGGTTGTGGCCCTGGCCGTCGGCATTCTGAGTTATAGAACGGCGGCGACACAGGTCGATAACGGTGCAAAAGAGACGTTTCGGGCACTCGTTGGCGCACGCCAGTCCGCGCTGAAGTCCTATCTGAAGTCTATTGAGCAGGATCTCAAATTCACCGCAACAAGCCCGGCGACCCGCAAGGCGCTGGTTGAGTTCGCGGCGGCATGGAAAGCGCTGGAAGGCAACCGCACCGCGCTGCTTCAGAAGCACTATATCACCGACAACCCGCATCCGACCGGCAAGAAAGAGAATCTTGACGCTGCCAAGGACGGATCGACCTACAGCGAGGTGCATAAGCGCTACCATCCTTGGTTCCGCACATTCCTGCGCCAGCGTGGGTATTACGACATCTTCCTGTTCGATCTGGACGGAAACCTCGTCTATACGGTGTTCAAGGAACTCGATTACGCGACCAATCTGAACACCGGCAAGTGGAAGGATTCCGATCTCGGCAAGGCGTTCCGCGGCGCGCACGGCGCGTCTTCCGCGGCGCAGATCGAGTTCTACGATTTCAAGCCCTACGCCCCCAGCAACGGCGCACCGGCAAGCTTTATCTCCACGCCGATCTACAGCGCGGAGGGCCGAAAAATCGGCGTTCTGGTATTCCAGATGCCGATCGATCGGCTGAACGGCGTGATGCAGAACACTTCCGGCATGGGCAAAACCGGCGAGGCCTACATCGTCGGCCGCGACCGGCTGATGCGGTCGGATTCGCGGTTCAGCAAGACGTCCACCATCCTGAAACGCAAAGTCGAGGGATCGGCCGTAGGCCAAGCGCTGGGCGGCAAAGCCCTGGTTGGCGAAGGGCTAACCCTGAAGGGCGAAGATGGCCTGATGGCCGCGCAGCCGCTTGATTTCCATGGCGCCCGCTGGGCCGTCGTCGGCACGATCGCATACTCCGAGCTTCGCGCCCCGCTGGTCACGATGCGGAACAATATCGCGCTGATCGCGCTTGTTCTGTTGCTGGTTGTCGGTGCCATCGCCGTGTTCATTGCGCGCAAGACCATCGTCAAACCGCTGGCCGCCCTCAACGTCAATATGCACCGTCTGGCCGAGGGCGATACGGCTATCGAGTTTCCTGACCGGCGAGCGAAGGACGAGCTGACGGAAATGGCCGAAGCGGTGCGCGTGTTCCGCGACAACGCCGTGGAACGCGTCCGGCTGGAGGCTGAGCAGGCCGAGGAGACGGCAAAGCAGGAAGAACGGGCACGCTTGATCGAGGAGTTGTGCGGCAAGTTCGACAGCACGATCTCGGACGCCCTTAATTTGACGACCGAAGCCTCGACGGAGATGCGTACAACGGCCGAGTCGCTGACGGCAACGGCGGACAGCGCCAGCCAGCAGGCAACCGCAGTGGCGGCAGCCTCCGAGCAAGCGACAGTAAACGTGCAGACCGTGGCCTCAGCCGCAGAGCAGATGTCGAACTCGGTTGCGGAAATCACCCAGCAGGTGTCGCGCTCCACGGAGATCACCGGTCGCGCGGTGGAAGAGGCGAACAAGACCAACGCCACGGTTGAAGGCCTGTCCGAGGCAGCTCAGAAGGTCGGCGAGGTGGTGCAACTGATCTCCGACATTGCGGAGAAGACCAACCTGCTGGCCTTGAATGCCACTATCGAATCGGCCCGGGCCGGCGAGGCTGGCAAAGGCTTTGCGGTGGTGGCGAACGAGGTCAAGTCGCTGGCCGAGCAGACCGGCAAAGCGACCGATGAGATCGGTGCGCAGATCACCGCGATCCAAACCGAGACGGGCAACGCGGTCGACGCGATCGCCAATATCGGCAAGACGATCGAGGAAATTTCCGGTATCGCTACCTCAATCGCCTCCGCCGTCGAGGAGCAGTCTGCCGCGACGCAGGAGATCGCTCGCAACTGTCAGGAGGCAGCCAAGGGCACCAGCGAGGTCTCCGGCAAGATCGTGCAGGTCAGCGAGGCTTCGACCCAGACGGGAAGTGCGTCCGGCCAGGTGCTGCAGTCGGCTGAGGAACTGTCGACCCAGTCAGACCGCCTGCGGACCGAGGTGGATGGCTTCCTCAAGGATGTTCGCGCCGCCTGACGCTATCGAGCGTCAAGCCAATAGCCGGCCTGACGCGCCTTGCAGAATAGAAAACGGCCCGGCTTTTCAGATGCCCTGATGGGGGTCTGAGGGCCGGGCCTCTTTTTGTCCGCATTTCCCCGGGCGCGACGCCCTGGCCGCATCGTGACCGGACGCCAACCGCGCCCCGTCTCCTTTGCGCTTTGCTCTCGTAGCTCCGGTGTGTCGGTCAGGCCGCCGAGCGGATCGCCGCCGCCCGAACCTTGTCGTCGACGTAAGATTCAAACTGGACGAAGTTCTGCTCAAATCGACCGGCGACCTCGCGGGCCATCGCGTCATAGGCCTTCTTGTCGCTCCATGTGCTCTTCGGATTGAGCACGCCGCCGGGCACTTCCGGACATGCGTCGGGAACCGCCAGGCCGAAATTCGGATCGGGCGTCGTCGGCACCGCAGCCAACGCTCCGTTCAGGGCCGCACGCACCATCGCGCGCGTGTGCGCGATCTTCATGCGCTCGCCAACCCCGTAGGCGCCGCCCGACCAGCCCGTATTGATCAGCCAACACTTCACGTCGTGCCTGGCGATCTTCTCACCGAGCAGCTTGGCGTAGACGCTGGGGTGACGCGGCATGAACGGCGCACCAAAGCAGGTTGAGAACGTCGCCTGCGGTTCGTTGCCTAGACCTTTCTCGGTCCCGGCGACCCGCGCCGTGTAGCCGGAAAGGAAATGATACATGGCCTGTTCCGGGCTCATCCTCGAAATCGGCGGCAGCACGCCGAACGCGTCAGCGGTCAACATGATCACATTGTCGGGATGCGGTCCGCTACCTGTTGGCGACGTATTAGGAATAAAGTCAACGGGATAACAGGCGCGGGTATTTTCCGTATGACGCCCATCATCCAGATTGAGGATGCCGTTCTCATCCATGACAACGTTCTCAAGTACAGTCCCGAACATCGATGTCGTGGCATAAATTTCCGGTTCGGCTTCGCGTGAAAGCTTGATCACCTTGGCGTAACAGCCACCCTCGAAATTGAACAGTCCGGTGTCGCCCCAGCCATGCTCGTCATCGCCGATCAGCGTACGTGAAGCGTCGGCGGAGAGCGTCGTCTTACCGGTACCTGAGAGCCCGAAGAAGATCGCCGAACTGCCGTCCGGGCCGACATTGGCGGAGGCGTGCATCGGCAGAACGCCCTTGGCCGGCAGCATGTAGTTGAGGATCGAAAAGACCGATTTCTTGATCTCGCCGGCGTACCAGGTGCCGCCAATGACGATCTGGCGCTGTTCGAAACTGACCAGGATGAAGGTTTTGGAATTGGTGCCGTCGCTGGCCGGGTCCGCTTCCACCGAGGGAGCATGCAGGATCGTGAAGTCGGGGACGAACTCCGCGATCTCCGCCATCTCCGGGCGCAGGAACATGTTGCGCGCGAAAAGCGCATGCCAGGCGTTCTCGGTGATCAGGCGGACCCGCAAGCGGTGTGCAGGGTCGGCGCCGGTGTTGCAGTCCTGCACGAAAATCTCGCGATCCTGCAGGTAACCCAGCACCCGGTCGCGCAGGCGCTCAAACCGCGCCGTGTCGATCGGTTGATTGACGTCGCCCCACCAGATGTCGCCGCTGGTCCCGGCCTCTTCGACGATGAACTTGTCGCGCGGCGAGCGCCCTGTGTGTTCGCCCGTCAGTGCGACGATCGGGCCGCCCTGGGCCAGCCGGCATTCGCCGCGCCTGAGCGCATGCTCGTAAAGCGCCGGCACGCTTTGGTTCCAGTGGACCGCTTTGGCTTTGCTGATTCCGATTTTTTCCAGCCCACGGCGGCTGTTGTGCGCTCCTGCCTGCTGCACCCTTTGTCTCCCGAATGTCGCTTGGCCTCGGTAACGTTCGACCGCCCGACCGGCGGATACGCGCGCTCGGCGCGGCACCGTCCTGGATCTTGCGTTCGTCGTCCCGTGCTCGTTGGTATCGTCGACCCGTATCCCCTTGGGGAATACCGAAAGATAGTCTCACCCGGCACCCGCCGCAACCACCGCAGGTACAAGGAAATCGCTTGGGGCACGGCCAATGTTGTCTCTGCCACGCCCCACTCGAGGAAGCGGCTCCGACCGACGCGGAGCGGCGTGGGCGATGCGCCGGCCGTGGCTCAGCGCGTGTATCGCGAAAGCGCGGTTTCGGCGACCTGATCGAAGACCGCTTTGTCGGTGGAGACGCGGGCGAAGATCATGCCGCCCTCCAACGCCGCCAGGACCAGCCGCGCATGGTGTTCGGCGGAGCCTGAAAACGTGAGCGTACCGTCCGAGCGGCCGCTCTCGAACACGTTGCGCAACCAAGCGACGTTGCGCGTGAAGAACTGTTGCGCTTCCGTGAGCACCTGGGGCGGCAGGGCCTCGCTTTCCGCTCCCAGCATGCCGCACAGGCACATCCGCCCGTCCTCGACCAGCGCGGCCCGAAACAGGCCAACATAAAGCGTGATGCGATGGCGCGCGTCCCGTCCCTCGGTGACGATACGCTCCAGCCAGGTGACGAACCGTCCCGCATAGCGTTCGGCCACCGCTGCACCAAGGTCCCCTTTGGTCGGAAAGTGGTAGTGGACGCTGGCCGATTTGATGCCGACTTCAGAAGCGATATCGCGAAAGCTGAAGCCGTTGTAGCCGTGCGACTGGATCATCGTTTGTGCAACGGCAAGGATGTGCTGGGCGGTTGCGCTGTTCTTGGCCATGATCCTCAACTGCGGCCCGGAGCGCCATGGCGTCCGATACGGCCGAATTTTATCTATCTAGTACTAGGTATATAGTCAGTTTCGTCTTTTTATTGCAAGAATCAATGGGTTGTGAGGCTGTCTTTTTGCCGGGGCATTCCCACTTTAGCCGATTGAGCCACGACACCAACAGTGATTGAGCTCTTGACGCCTTGGCGCTCGACAGAGTACGGCAGCGTGATATCGCACCTCTTTCGAGCGATAGGTGCCGCCGCTGGCAGCCATATCTCGTGGGATACGAACATGCGCATCAACGCCGATTTCAGCCGTCATGCCGTCATTGACGGCGATGCTTATGAATGGATTGCGTCGCCGCTTCCTGGCGTCGACCGGGTCATGCTCGATCGCATTGGCGGCGAGGTGGCGCGCGCCACAAGTATCGTACGCTACGCCGCCAAAAGCCGCTTCTCAGAGCATATCCATGGCGGCGGCGAGGAGTTCCTAGTGCTGGACGGCGTATTTTCTGACGCCCACGGCGACTATCCCCCGGGCACTTATGCGCGCAACCCGGTCGGCACACGTCACGCGCCGTGGAGCGAGGGAGGCTGCACCCTGTTCGTTAAGCTGTGCCAGTTTCAGCCGGACGATGTCGGTCAGACGGTCATCGATACGAGGGCCGCGACCTGGCAACCCGGGGCCGTCGAGGGATTGTCTTTACTGCCGTTACATGAACATGGCAGCGAGCGTGTCCGCCTCGCCCGCTTCGACGCGGGTACGCGCGGCCCGGAGCACAATCATCCCGACGGGGAAGAGATCCTGGTACTCCAAGGCGTGCTGGCAGACGAGGCCGGCGCCAGTCCCGCCGGCACCTGGCTACGCTACCCGCCCGGCAGCACACACAGACCCTTTAGCGACGAAGGCTGCCTGCTTTACGTGAAATCGGGGCATTTGGATCCGCCGATCGGTCCCGGCGTCTGAAACCGCCCCCCCATCAGTTGGACAATTCTCGGGCGCGTTTTGCCAGAGCGACCAGCGCGGTCCGTGCGCCGCCGGCGTCCAGAACCGGTTGGTCGAAGGCAAGCCGGGCCACGGCGGCGTCAAGACGCAGGTCGCAGCCTTCCGGATCGATACCTGTCATCGCCCAGCCATGGCCCGTCCGTCCCAGCAGGGCGCCGGCGTAAAGGTCGACCGCGTCGGCGTGTTCGGCGTTCATGTAGGCGACGATTTCGCTCTCCGCCTCGATCAGCTCAGCGGCTTTGGATAAATCGCTGAGCAAGGCGGCCGCCTCCATCCAGCGCACCTTGCCGAACCCCCGCACCAAATGGGCGCGCGCGACCTCAAGGGCGTAAATATGGAAATCCCCGAAATCCGCGAAGAGCTCGGCAGCGGGGTTCCGCGCAAGATAGCGGGCACGATGGCGCGGTTCCTTCGATTTGACGGCCCGGCCCATGACCGTGACCCGCGGCACATCGAGCGGCGCCTCCGCCAGATGGGCGGCATCGACGCCGGTTCCGTCCACGCGAGTTCCATCGAAGAGCAGGGAAACCCTGGCATCGGCCGCAATGTTCTTGGCGTGCTCGGCGAGGTCCGACATCAGCAGGATTGGCGTGCCATCGTAGTCGCAAGCGGCCGCCACCAGCGAGGCGTACGGCCAGCCCTCCTCACCCACGGCGTTGGTGGCAAGAGCCGCGAAATCCGAACCGCGGATGACCTGGCGGGACAGCGCAGCTGCTTCAGGGTCGGCCATGGCGGTGCCAGTCGCTGAGATCGGTTATGGTGACGCGGGCCAGCTGAAGCGGTCGCGACCAGCTGGCGAAACAACTGCTGTTTAGCACAAACGCATAAAGCCGTACCGTCTCGGCAAACCCACGAGCCCAGCGGTGGCGGCGCCGATCAGTGGATTGTCACCGGTTCCCCGGACCGGACGGGCGCCGCGCGCCGGGGCAGGTGTGCACCACGGTTGCGCAGCTGATCCGCCAGGCGCACGCCGGTCTCCAGCAGATCACCGATACCGGCCTCGGCGACCAGCCCGGCCGCTCCGGCCCGCGCCGCCGGCCAATCTCCATCCTGACAGGCGGCAATGTAGGAAATCAGGGCCGCCTCATCCTCGCCCACACATGGGCAGCAGGGCCGATGGTAGACGATCTTCCGCTCCGCATGGCTTTGCAGAAGCGCGATCATGCGCACCAGGCCGACCAGCAACTGACGGCCAGGTTCGGCGCCATAACGACCCGTGAACTCACGTTCCACGATCCGCCAATGCCCGGGCGCGTCGTCCATGAGCCCGCACAGCCAGCGCCGCAGGCTCCATAGCAACAAATGTTCTCCGGCTTCCAGATCGGCCATACGACCCGGAAGCGGCCGCATATTCCGAACGCCAGTCGAAAACTCCATCGATAGCCTCCTGCACAAAACGCACCTTCGGACAGTATTGCGACTAAGAATGATTCGCAAACAAAATTTTCGCGTGTGCCGAACCGGCGCCCATGAAGCGGCCAGAGACCAAGCAAAACCAACGCGTTGAGGTTCGCAACCAGGTTCCGGTTGATCGGACGTGGCCGGCCGTCGGAACGTTTAAGGGCGCCTATGGGCAACCCAATGGGGATAAGAACACGGCAACCCCGCCGCCCGAATGCCATGGCGCCAAGCTGTCCGCCGGCGCCATGACACATGGCGGTTCCAGGGGTTCACGCGGCTGGGCACCTACTCCGTTCCGGGGTTATTCCGAGGGCTTTTGCCGGGACCTCACCTGGCGCTGGGTTCTCCGCATTATGGCCGTCCGGTTTGCGGGATCAGTGTGTGTGCTTCTTTGGCGTGTGGCCGTGTTTGTGGGATTTGGGGTTATGGGAATTGGGGTGATGGGATTTCGAGGGGCCGCCGGCGCCGAACCCTTCAATGCTGACCGAAACCGACACCTCGCCTGCTTTTGCGAATTTCAGCGTCAGGGGAAATCCCTCACCGCGCTTCAGCTTCCGCTTCAGCCCCATCAGCATGATGTGATGCCCGCCAGGCCGCATTACCGCCGGAGCGCCGGGATGGACCTCTATGGCCTTCAGGGGCCGCATGCGGACAATCCCGCGATCCATGACATGAGTATGAAGTTCCGCCCGCGCGGCGACCGGTGTGGATACGCCGATCAATCGATCGACGGTCTTGCCCGTGTTCCGGAGTGTCACATAGGCTGCACCGTTCACGGTCAGCGAGGCGCGCGCCCAAACCCGCTCGACGACAATGTGGCCCGCGGTTTTGTAGTGGCCGGCGGCTTTGTGATGGCCGGCTTTGTCGTGGCTGGCTGGCCCGTGACCGTGGCCGCCACGATGCTCAGCTGCCAACGCTGCCTGCGCCAAGGCCAGCATGGCGGCGGTAAGAAAAATAGAAGTCGATCGCATAATTGCTCCGATTGGCCTGCGGGCATTCCGCGCAGGGCGCTTGCGACAATGGTTTCCGAACCGCGCACGCAGTGTAAGGCGGCCAATAGTCGCAGTCCGCCTATCACCTTATCCCCAGGCGCCGGAAAGCAAGGGTTCCTGCCGCCAATCTCCGTCCTTGCGCAATCGCGGCCATTGGTCCGTCTAGCGACCATAACCACAGGCGGCGCCCCACCCGGCGCGCCTGCAATTTACAGATCGCCGCAAGAAAGCTCGAAATCCGCCCGATAAACGCCCAAATCATCTGTAACATAGGTTTGACAGGCGTTCCGAGCCTCCAAATCCTGGTAACATCGAGGAACAAATGGGCCGAACCATCGCGCTGGTCGACGACGACCGAAATATTCTCACCTCCGTATCGATGGCACTCGAAGCGGAAGGTTTCGCCGTGCGCTCCTATGCCGACGGCGCTGAAGCGCTGCATGGCCTGAACGGCCGGCCGGCCGACCTGATCGTGCTCGACATCAAGATGCCGCGCATGGACGGCATGGAACTTCTGTCGCGGCTGCGCCAGTCGAGCGAAGTTCCCGTGATCTTCCTGACCTCCAAAGATGACGAGATCGACGAGGTTCTGGGTCTCCGCATGGGCGCAGACGACTACATCACCAAACCGTTTTCCCAGCGCCTGCTGATCGAACGCGTGCGAGCCATCCTGCGCCGCTCGGAGGCGCCCGTGGGCGCCAATGACGAAGGCGAAGGCGGTAAGACAATCGTACGAGGCGATCTGGTCATGGATCCGGTACGCCATCTCTGCACCTGGGGCGGCAAGGAAGTGACACTGACGGTCACCGAGTTTCTGATCCTGCAGGCACTGGCGACGCGCCCTGGCCACGTCAAGTCACGCGACCAGCTGATGGACGCGGCTTACGGCGAGAACATTTATGTCGACGACCGCACGATCGATAGCCACATCAAGCGGCTGCGCAAGAAATTCAAGGTTGTCGACAATGAATTCGGTAAGATCGAGACGCTTTACGGTATCGGTTACCGCTACAGCGAGAGCTGATCGTCGGAAAGGGGGTTGAAGCGCTGGACGGGGACCTTCGCGACGACAAATCACGGCCGAGCGGGCGCCGGGAGAAACCCCAGGACGCCAAGGTCGCTGCGCGCCCGAAACGACGCAAACCCCGCAATACCGATCGCACCACTGAAACGCTGCGCGCACGCGGCAAGGGACGCCGCTTCTCGCTCCTCACCGTGCGCATCCTGGCCCTCAACGTGCTGGCCCTTGGCACACTCGTGGCGGGCTTTCTCTTTCTCGGCGATTACCGTCAGAACCTGATCGATGCCAAGATCGCCTCCCTGGGCACCCAGGCGAGCATATTCGCCGTGGCCCTCGGCGAAAGCGCGGTCGAGACCAACGTCCAGGGCAACCAGACGCTGTTGATCGATCCCGCCAAGGCGATCGTCCGACGGCTGGTGATCGCCACCCGCACCCGGGCGCGCCTATTCGATACCCAGGGCAAGCTCATCACCGACAGCCGCACCCTGCTGGCGCCGTCAGGCTTCGTGCTCGTCGAGGAATTGCCGCCGCCAGGCAGTCAAGGTTGGTTCAACCGCAATCTGACCAGCTTCTCCAACTGGCTCACGGCGCTTTTCCGCAAGGAACGCCGGCTGCCGAAATACCGCGAGCGGGTCGGCCAGGTGGCAGGCGATTACCGTGAGGTGGTGCTGGGGCTGGGCGGCGAATCGGGATCGGCGGTGCGCTTGGGCAAGCGCGGCCAGCTTGTCCTCACCTTTGCTGTGCCGGTGCAGCGTTACAAGAAGGTGGTCGCCGTCGTCATGCTGTCGGCGACGGATGCGGGTATCGAGCGCGACGTCGCCGAGGTGCGGCTCGGCCTGCTCAAGATTTTCGGTATCGTGTTGGGGGTCACGGTCCTGTTGTCATTTTACCTCGCACGCACCATCGCCCGGCCGATCCGGCGCCTGGCCCTCGCCGCCGACCGCATCCGGCGCGGGCATGGCAGGTTCATGCAGATCCCCGATTTTTCCCGCCGACGCGATGAGATCGGCGATTTGTCCTCGGTGCTGCAGCGCATGACCAACGAGTTATGGGAGCGTATCGAGGCGATCGAACGCTTCGCCGCCGATGTCAGCCACGAAATCAAGAACCCGTTGACCAGCCTACGCAGCGCCGTGGAGACGGCGGCCAAGATCAAAGACCCCGAACGACAGCGGAAATTGATGGATATCGTGCTTGAGGACGTCGCCCGGCTGGACCGGCTGATCACCGATATCTCCAGGGCCTCGCGGCTCGATGCCGAATTACAGCGGGCGGAGATGGATGTTGTCGACGTCAGCCATATGCTGTCGACCCTTGTCGAGGTGGAAGGCGCCACCACGCGGCCCGGCGCACCCAAGTTGATCCTGGAGCTGTCGGGTAACGGGCCGCTCAACGTTCTTGGCGTGGAGGATCGCCTGGTTCAGGTGCTGCGCAACGTCATGACCAACGCCAAGACCTTCAGCCCGCCAAGCGGTCAGATCCGGATCACCGCATCCATTGAGGACAAGTTCGTCACCATCACCGTGGATGACCAGGGGCCAGGCCTGCCCACCGGTAAACTCGAGGCGATCTTTGACCGCTTTTATACCGAGCGCCCGGCCGGCGAAAAGTTCGGCACCCATTCGGGCCTGGGTCTGTCGATCTCAAAGCAGATCATCGAAGCCCATGACGGGCAGATCTTCGCCGAGAACATGGTCGGCCCCGACGGTCAGACCATCGGCGCACGTTTCGTGATCCGGGTCCCGGCGCTTTAGCTGAAACTGAGCCGCGTCGAGACGGCGACGGCCCGCGCACAGGCGAGCCGCGCCATTCGGTCACGACCTATCATACGACCTCAGCGGCCGGCGCAGAGCAGGATCGAAATGAAGTTCGGCGCGCCTTCGTTGAAGTCGCTGTTGCCGACATTCTGGAAGCGCACAGCGCTGATCTCGCCGAAACCGGCCGGGCAGCTTCGCCGAGCCAGCCGGAACGCGCCGGGCACCCGGCCGTTCACGCAAAGGCTGATCGTGATCCGGTTTGGCGCGCCTTCGTTCAAATCCGTGTTGGCAACGTTCTGAAAGCTCTTACGGCTGATCGTGCGGCCTTCGCAGTAGGATTCCGTCAATGTCAGACCGAGATCGGGCTGAACCGAGCACAGTCTGATGGCGATCGTGTTGGGCGCCCCCTCGTTACGGTCATTGCGCCCGACATTGCGAAATCGCGCCACGCCGATCGGTGTCGTGCCCTGAACGCAAGGGCCGAGTGAAAGCCCCAGAAGCGGAACGGCCGGACCGGCCGGGATCCCGGCGCCAGTTTGGGCCAGGCTCGCATGGGGTGCCGCGGTGACGATGAATGCCGCGGACAGCGCGGCCAAAATACGGTTCTTGCTCATGAACTTCGCCTTTCCTCAACTATCCGACGCATGGTCGTCCGATCCTGCGCACCCTGACCCTATACCGACTGATTCCGAATCTTTTGTAAATATGAAACCGACTTTTTCGCCGCGCTTGGCGGCGGAAGTGTGCCACCCGCGGGATTATTGCGCCCATTTGGTGAAACTTGTGAGCTAGTTCGGCACGCCTGCAGCCTCACCGGTTCCGGCACTAAAGCACGAAAAGCAGCAGCAACGGCAGCGTCGCGAAGGTGATCAGCGTCGAGGCCACGATCACCGAGGCGACTTCTTCGGCTTGTCGCTCGTAGCGCTGGGCGAATAGGTAGTTGAAGACCGCAGCCGGCATTGTGCAATCGAGGATGACGACCCCGCGGGCTGCGCCCTCGAAGCCTAGTGCATAGGCCAGCCCGACCCCGACACCGAAGCCCATGCCGAGCCGGAAGAGCGCCAATGCCAGCGTGCGGCCGAGCGATTTCACGTGAAGCCGTGCCAGCGAAACGCCCAGGGCCAGCAGCATCAGGCCAATGGCGATGTTGCCGAGGAGGGTCAGCGTATTGGCGAGAAAAACCGGCGGCTTGGTCCCGGTCAGCATGAAGACGAGCGCCAGAGATACCGACCAGAGGACCGGGGTGCGCACCAGTTTTCCCAAGGACGTATGGCCCGACGAAATCAACGCGCCGATCGTGAATTGCGATGCAGCATTGACCGCGAACCAGGCGATACCGAGCGCGAGCCCCTTCTCTCCGAATGCGAAAAGGCATAGCGGCAATCCCAGATTGCCTGTATTGGCGAACATCATCGCTGGCAGAAAAGAATGCAGCGAAAGCCGGGCCGTCTTCAGGACGACCGCGCCGATCACCATGAATATCAGAAGCGCCAGCGCCGCCGCCCCGGCCATCTCGCCGAAGGCTTCGGCGCTCACATTGAGCTTGGTGAGTGTGGCCAGGACCAGGCAAGGCGTGGACACATTGACCACAAGACTGGTGACGAACTGTGTCTCGAAGGGCAGGCCAAGCCGTGCCCAGCCATAGCCAAGGGCAGCGCAGACCATGACCGGGGCAATGATGTTGAAGAGTTCCAGAACCATGCGTGTCGCGCGGGTAAACCATTGAAGGCAATCCGCGACAGGCGCGGGCCGCGCAGCCTATAACAGGGGCCGCCTCTACGCACCTTGTACCCGGCGAAGGCGATTAGGAGCGTGACATGAGCGAAGGGCATGGCAATGGCGGCGACGGTCCGGCGACGCAGCTTGATCATGCGCTCGCCGCGGCCGACCGAGGCGACGCCGAAGCGCAGGCCTTCTACGACGTATTTCTGAATGCCCGCCTTTACGTGCCGACCGCGGAAGACGAGCCCGGCTCACCCGCCGGCACGGTAAACCTGCTCGTGGCCGATGTTGATGATGAAGGCATCGTCCCGGCCTTCGACAGCGAGGCCCGCCTCACCGACTGGGCCGAGCGCGACGCACCGTTTACCGTCCTGCCGGGTCATGCGCTGATCGAGCAGCTCGATCCCACGCTTCAGCTGGCTCTCAACGTCGGCACCAAGCATTTCAAACTGTTCGTGGAAACGGAGCTCGCCTGGCTGCGCGAACGTCTCGGCGAAACCGTGACCGATCTTGAACCAAACGATCAGGACGAAGCGGCTGACTTCAAAACTACCGATCCGCCGGGGGCCCTGGTCGACGCCATGATCCCAGCCTTCCGGCGCAATGAGCTGGTCGCCGTCGCATTTCTGGTCGAGTCCGAGCAGCCGGCGGCCGGCAAGACACGTCGATTCACGCTGGTGCTCGACGTCGGCGACGCCGATGATGCCGTCTTTGCGGAATTGGCACGCGATATCGGCATCGCCGCCCGCTCCGGGCTGGGCACTGACGAGTATATGGACATCATCGCATTCAATCCGCTGGAAGGCGTCGGCCGCGCACTGTTGGAGAAGGCCGTGGATCCGGTTTTCGCCCGCCTTCCGGAGGACGGGCGGGCGTGAGCGACCGTAGAGCAGGTAGCGCGGAGCGAGGCTCCGGATTGCGTCATAGCCAGTACATGAGCAAAGACCAAACCAAGTCACCAGCAGATCGCGACGGCACGGATGCGGCCGCGATAACGCTGCACGCAAGCTGCGTCAGCCTTGACGGAACGGGCATCCTCTTGATGGGCCCATCGGGCAGCGGCAAGTCGGACCTTGCCCTCCGGCTGATCGATAAGGGCGCGCGCCTGGTCGCCGACGATCTGACCACGCTCGTCATAAAGAGCGGCCGCTTGATTGCTGGCGCACCGGAGCGCCTGGCCGGCCGGCTGGAGGTTAGAGGCATCGGTATCGTCACCGTGCCGGCGGTGGCACATGCGCCTCTGGAGCTCGTTGTCAGGCTCATGCCGGACGCCGAAATCGAACGACTGCCCGAAGCCGAACATGAAGAATTCCTGGGACTTTCAGTACGTGCGGTCCAAATCGACCCGTTCACGGCGTCGGCGGTAGCCAAAGTACAGGTCGCGCTCTCGGGCCGACCCATCGAGACCGCATGATCGGCGGCGCGCCAGCGTCCGATCGCGACCGGCCCGGCCGGCGTGCTGCCGCTGAGCCGCCGCCCCTCGCTGTCGTGACCGGCCTTTCGGGTGCCGGCAAGACTTCGGCGCTCAAGGCGCTCGAGGATCTTGGCTACGAAGCGGTCGACAATCTGCCACTGTCGCTGCTTCCGGCTCTCGTCGGAAAACTGGGAAAGCGGAACCAACCGTTGGCGATCGGCGTCGATATCCGCACCCGCGATTTCGATGTGGAACCGCTGATCGAGGAACTCGATGGCCTGGTGGCGGACCGCAAGGCCGCGGTGCGGCTGATCTTTCTCGATTGCGACAACGAGGTTTTGCAGCGGCGCTTCACCGAGACCCGGCGGCGCCATCCCCTCGCCGCCGACCGCCCATTGATGGACGGTATCCGCCACGAACGCACCCTGCTGGCCCGGCTACGCGATCGCGCAGATCCGGTGATCGACACGACCGACAAAACATTGGCTGAGCTGGGCGCCACCCTGGAAGAGAACTTTGGGCTCGACCACGCGCCGGGTCTGGCGATATTCGTCCTCTCATTCGCCTATGGCCGGGGATTGCCGCGCGAGGCGGATTTGGTGTTCGATGCGCGCTTCCTGAAGAATCCCTATTACGATCTCGATCTCCGCGCGTTAACGGGCCAAGATGCTGCGATCGGCGCGTTCGTTGCGAGCGATCCCGACTACGCGCGCTATTTCGGCGGTATAACCGCGATGCTCGACCTGTTGCTGCCGCGCTATGAAAGCGAGGGCAAGAGCTACCTCACAATCGCCATCGGCTGCACCGGTGGCCGGCATCGTTCGGTCTATATCGCCGAGAAACTTAGCGAGTGGTTGAATGCGCGGGGCCAACGGGTCAACCTGCGCCACCGCGACGCCGGCAACCGGGTGCGGATGCAAGCAGGCGAGCGACCGGGCAAAATGCTCGAGACGGAGTAGGGGGAGGTCTGTCGGCATGATCGGAATGGTCTTGGTGACCCATGGGCGCCTGGCAACGGAGTTCGTTGCGGCGCTTGAACATGTCGTCGGCCCACAGCCGAATATCCGCGCTGTCTGCATCGGTGCCGACGACGACATGGAACGGCGGCGCAAGGAAATCCTCGACGGCGTAGCCGAGGTCGATGAGGGCGACGGCGTGGTATTGCTGACCGACATGTTCGGCGGCACGCCATCCAATCTTGCCATTTCGGTGATGGAGAAAGCCAAGGTCGAGGTCGTCGCCGGCATTAACCTGCCGATGCTGATCAAGCTCGCTGGCATGCGGGAGAGCCAAAGCTTGGCCGAGGCCGTGACCGCCGCCCAGGAGGCTGGCCGAAAATACATCAACGTCGCCTCCGCTCTGCTCGACGATAAGTCCAAGTCGAAACAGAAACAAAAGCCGAAATCCAAGTGAACGCCGCGCCCTGGCCGCCCGAGGGCGCGGTCGTCCGCGTCGTTGTCATCGTCAACCGCAAGGGCCTGCACGCTCGCGCCGCCGCCGCCTTCGCCAAGACCGCCGGCCGGTACAAGGCCAAAGTCCAGGTCAAACGGGGCGAGTTGACGGTCTCGGGGATCTCGATCATGGGATTGATGATGCTGGCCGCCTCGCCCGGCACCGAGATCCAGATCGCAGCCGTGGGCAGCGATGCGGAGGAAGCGGTCGCGGCGCTGGAAACCTTGGTATCGCTGCGCTTCGGCGAGGATTGACGCGAGGGGGGCGGGCTGCTGGCGGACGCTGGCGGACGCTGGCGGACGCTGGCAGACCTTGGCGGACCTTGGCAGAGCAATATTGGGGCGGGTGTCGCCTGAACCTTGGCGGAGGCCGCTTTAGCGCATGAAACGGCCGACCAACGGCTCGCCGGTCACAAGAGAAACCAAATGCGCCAACATCAATATGACCCCCATCATCGCAATGAACTGCAATGGCAGCCACGGGATCAGCGAGACCCGGCCAGGCTCGTAACGCCGGCGCTCGCGTATTTGAGCCGCCCCGATTATGGCGAGACACACGCAAAGGACAATCAGGGTGAGGCTGAGCGACATGGCGGGGACCGGCAGAGCTTGGGATTGAAGCGGCGTGACAAAGGATTGAGCGGACATCAGTACCCGCGATGATATCCGTCCGGCGCTGCCGGTGCGATGACAGGCGTCACAGCTACCGCATGAAAGAGCCGCTCAAACGCATTCGTTCGATCTCGGTCTTTAGCATTCAGTTGAACCGGTGGGACTGGACCGCGCCTGATCCGGCCGTCAGGGCTAGATAAAGCGGACGCCCAGCAATTTGTCCTCGCGCCAGCGCACGTCGCAGGGCACGCGCGTGCCGCTTTTGGTCAGCAGAGTGAACTGCTCCGGGCAACCGAGCATGTCGGCCGGCTGGATGCGGGCGCCGGTCTGGTTCCAATCGAGAACGACACAACCCATCGTGCGCCGTCCGTTGTCCCAGGACAGCAGTCCAGTGCCGAGCATCTTCTCTCGGCGAACTTGGCGACGTTCGCTGTTGGCTGCATCTTGAGTCATAGCACCGCCGATCTGACACGAAAGTGCTGAATATTCCCTTATCGCCCTGATTTACCGGGCAGCAACTCTGAGGCGCTGGGCGCCAAAGATCGCCTCTGCATCGAAGTCCGCCGGGACGTTGGAAATGAAGGGAGACGGCGCCTGCAGCCACAGCGGATGCACGCCCACCAAGATTCGTGTGACCTCGCAACCGCCTGCGCCGAGCGGCAGCATCAGCCGCACATGCGGCAGAACCTTTGTGCGATGGCTGCTTTCGTGATGCCGCAGGATCGGTGTCGCGGCATCGACGACCTCCTCGTAATCGCCCAGGAGATCGTCACGCAAGCCAACGACACCCTCACCGACCGAAAGCCCAGTCATCTCGCGGTTCAGCATTTCGGCGAGATCGCTACCAAAGACACGGTAGACAAAGTCGCGCGTTCCAGTGTCGTCGAAGGTCACGTCGACCAAATTCAACCGTCCCATCCACGGCCTTAGCTCCACGGGATCAAAGGCCGACCAGGCGGGGATCGGCGCGTCCGCGAATCGATCCACCCAGTGGTCATAAAGCCTGGCCAGATCGGGGTAGTCCGTTATCTGCGGTGCCTGATCGTTCGCGGGGCTCGGCATCGGGACTCTCTCATTCACAATAGATCCTTGCTCATATTTGTTAATGCAGTATTAGGGTTAAGGAATTGCTAATGCTGCGCCCTCCCGGGGCTTTGCCGGCTGCATTGGCGAAACTGTTCCGGGAACGGACGATATTGAGTAGAGTCCGACCTGCCGTGCCAGTGACCGGGATATCCCAACCATGACCGCGAAGAACGAGACGCCCTGGAGGCCGCCGCAGGAGATCGCGGCGAAAATGCCGAGCGGGATATCAGGCAACCAGGTGAACGGGCTCGGAGAGGGCGAGCGGCGGCAGCCGAGCCCGATCATGTGGCACCACCCCAAACGTGTGCCCGATTTCGCGGGCATTCAGCAACACGTCAACGAAAGCTACGAGGCCCACCCGTTGCTCTCGGGCGCCTTCGACATACCAGCTCGCCGAGGGCCGCCGGGACCGCTCGCCGAGGCGCAACAGACCGATTCGCCTGAGAACTGGACTGCACGGATCCGGGCGTTCGCCCTGGCCAACGAGGCCGATTTGGTGGGCGTGGCGGCGGTCGACCAAAACTGCGTGTTTGAAGGCTTTGAGGTCACCCAGCCGTGGGTCATCGTGCTCGGCGTTGCCATGGATCACGTTGAGCTGTCGCGGGCCCCGGAAGCCGAGGGGGCGGCTGAAGTCGCAAAACAGTACAACCGAGGCACTCGAGCCGCCCGCACTTTGGCCGACTGGATCCGGCAACAAGGCTGGGACGCGCACGGCCATGGCGGCCCAGGTGCCGGGCCGATCCAACTGGTTCCGTCCGCGCTGGCTGCCGGTTTCGGCGAACTTGGCAAGCATGGCTCGATCATAAACCGTCAGTTCGGCTCTTCTTTACGCCTGGCCGGCGTATTGACCGACCTGCCTTTGGTCGCTGACGCTCCGGACATCTTCGGCGCCGACGATTTCTGCACCAGTTGCCAGATCTGCACCAATGCCTGTCCGCCCGACGCGATCTTTCGCGACAAGCAAACTGTGCGCGGCGAGCGGAAATGGTTCGTCAACTTCGACAAATGCATGCCCTATTTCGCGGCCACCTGGGGCTGCGGCATTTGCATTGCCACCTGCCCGTGGAGCCGGGAGGGCACGGCGCCGCGATTGGCCGAGAAGATGACGCGGCGGCGCCAACGCGAGGCGGCCGAAGCGCTCTGACCCGAACCGGGAGAGGGTCTGCAAATCCATGCCGGCTTCGTACGATGCTGCCGGCGTATCGTCACTTCTGGACCCGCGCATCGGGCAACGACCGCACCTATCGGCTTGAGGCCTGCGGAATGTTCTCATAGCCTTATGCGGTGCGAACGGATCTGGCGTGGAACTGGGGAGAGAAAGACCATGCAGCCCGGACGGCCCACCATAGATTACGACCCGGCGTTGCCGGATTATCCGACCATCATTCATGGGCTCGCCGAGACCGCGGCGCGGGTCCCCGACCGCACGGCGATCATTGCCGGCGACCGCTCCATTACCTTCGCTCAGTATTACCGGGCGGTCGCAGGTTACGCCGCGATGCTGGTGGAGCGCGGCGTGGCCGGAGGCCGGGTGGCTCTGTTAATGGGCAACTGCATCGAAATCGCGGTGGCATCACTAGCGGCGATGGCGGCCGGCGCGCAAGCGGCGCCGATGAACGCCATGTTCCCGCCCCCGGCATTGGTGCCGCTGCTGAAGGACGTCGATCCCACCGTGGTCGTCGGCGACGCCATGACGGCGGAGATGGCGCGCGGCGTGGCGCGGGAAGCGGGCGTGCCCCATTTCGACGCCTTCGCGCCCGATGCGCTTTCCATCGATGCCTGGACCGATGATGCGAGCCTGACCCTGCCGGAACCCATGCCCAGCGCCGAGGACCGCTCGCTGCTGTTCTTCACTGGAGGGACCACCGGCATGCCCAAGGCCGCCGACCATATCCATGCCAATGAGATGGCCTATGCGCGCGCCGCCAACACTGTCTGGCCGCTGCGGCGCGACGAGGATGTGGTTCTGATGGTTGCGCCCAATTTCCACATTTGGGGGTATTGCTACAGCGTGGTCACGCCGGTCTATCTGGGCGCCACTGTTGATTTCCTGCCGGCTTATCAGCCCGACGTGGTCCTGAACCGCTTTGAAGAGAACAAGGTCACGGTGTTTGCCGGCGGACCGGCGGCGCTCTATGTCGGCCTGCTCGCCAACGAAAATTTTGCCAAGACGGACTTTTCCAACCTGCGCCTTTGCCTCGCCGGGGGTTCGCCCTGTCCTGAGACGATGCTCGCCCGCTGGGAGGCGGCGACCGGCTGCGCGATCCTGGAGGGTTGGGGCATGTCGGAAGGCTCGCCGATCAACCTGAACCCGCTCCATGGCGTCCGTAAACCGGGCTCGGTCGGATTGATGCTGCCGCGAACAGAGATCGATATCGTCGACTTGGAGACCGGCTCGGAAGTTCTGCCCCAGGGCGAGCGTGGTGAAATCCGTGTGAGAGGTCCGCAATTCATCACGGGCTACCGCAACCGCCCCGAGGAGAACAAAGGAGAGCTTCCGCGACGGCTGGCTCCACACCGGCGATATCGGCCGGTTCGACGAGGACGGGTATCTGTATCTCGTTGACCGCAAGAAAGAGATGATCCTGGTGGGCGGCTACAACGTTTATCCGCGCGAGATCGACGAAGTCTTGAACGCCCATCCGGCGGTGATGGAGGCGGCAACGATCGGTGTACCCGACGAGTTCAGGGGAGAAACAGTGAAAGCCTGTATTGCACTAAATCCTGGAGCGTCGGCAAATGAAGAAGAGCTGCTCGATCATTGCAAAAAACACTTGGTAAAGTACAAGCTACCCACAATATTTGAGTTCTTTACAGAATTACCTAAAACTGGTCCAGCCAAGATCGATAAGCTCAAATTAAAGGGCAAACGTTGATTTGTAAGTACTATTTGTAGCACGATATTCTAAGTTGTAAGAATATTTCGAAAAACAACTTAACCACACAACGTGTAATTCACAAGAATACCCCTTTATTCATATTCAGGTTGTAGAAACAACATACTATTGTGGTAGAGTTAATGTGCATTATTTGTATCGTTAACCGTTAATTAACATTTTCCTTCAATACTCCGTACCGTTGGTTCTCCCCGCTAGGTTGCACGCTTCGTAGAGAACCGATGACGCCCCGGTTTGGTCCCCCCCCCACCGGGGCGTCACCTTTTGTGCATCCCCTTTTATATGCAAATTCTTCGCTCCGGCGCGCCGCCGGGCGTTTTGTCACGCCTTAGAGGTCATAAGAGAGCCGGTGTAGACACCCAAGCAAGTGGTGTCCCCAGCCCCGCACAGGTGCCGATGATCGCTCTTCGCGTTGCTAGAGGTCGAATTGGTACGTCCCGTCTTCACCTTTGACGGGCGACTGTTAGTCGGCAAACTAAAAGGTTATCAGGTGCCGTCGCCCGGATGGCGATAGATCAGGGGCTTGCCTGCCCCGCTTCGCTTTGCGGGCATCGGACGATGGCCTTTGACGTGGAAACGCGATTTCACCATGTCATCCATACGCCCGAAGGGTCGCCGCATTTGGACCCGCACGCCGCGCCGCTTGGCGGCCTGTTGGGCCCGCACCAGACGCTGCGCGAGTTTGCGGCTCCAGGGGAACTGGTAGAATCGTGGCGCTTTGGCGCCCGGCAACTTCAGCCACAGATAGATCGCCTTGCCTTCCACCAGGTATGACGCCAGGACTGTGGCTTGCGGCATTTTTCGCTTTGCCCACTCGATCGATGCCGGTTTAGGTCGGCTGAGCAGGGCCGCAAAGCCCGCATAGCCGAGCGGCAGCAAGGCCGCGGTGAGCACCAATGCGATGGCCCTAATTCGGGCCTTGCGCGGCGCCCAGATTGCCAGCGCCGCTAATGCAGCGACAAGGGCCACCATGACGACGACCAGGATTGTCAGGAGATTGGTTGAGGACATCGGGATCCGCCGCCGCTATTTGCCGGGTGCGCGCGCCAGGCTTCGCGCGAGGCTGTGAACGCTGCCAGGGACGAGCTTGCCGGTTCGGCTGAGGCGGAACCGGAAGACCGTGGTTTCCTGATTGATCCGGGAGAGCTTGACATTGCTCGTCAGGATTTGGCGGGCAGGCTCGTCCGGCGCGGCCTTGATACTGACCACCACCGTCACGGGGACCGGGTAGATCCGAGCGACATTGCTGAAAAGATGGACGTTGACCGTGTACTCGCCCGGCACCACGCCGCGGCTGTAAGAGATTTCGTAATTGAGCTTGCTGACGTCGCGGCGATGCCCGAGGTCGTCACGCAGCAGATTGAAGATCCGCCCGCTTTGGCGTGCATATCCAACGGCTTTGTCGCCGGGTCCTTGGACCCAAAGATCGACATCGGTATTGATCTTGTCCGGCCAGCGGATCTCGACGATGACGTTGCCTGGCGCTTTCTCTCGCTGGACTGGCTTGGCGACTGGATTGATGTGCGGAATGATCAGGATGACAATGGTCACGAAGCCCAGCAGGGCCAGCATGATCATGTCCCGAAAGACGACCCCGCTTTCATCATCGTTGGGTTCAAGTCCGTGCATGGCTTTCTCCGAACTCCATCAGGCCGGCGACCAGATTGGCCGTGCCGTTTGCCAGGATCTGGTAGTTCGCTGAAAGCCAAAGGTTGAGCGCGGCTCCTACGAGCGTGGTGTAGAGCGCAACCGACATACCTTCGATCAGCCGCCCGACCATGGGCGCGATCGTTTCCGGCTTGCCGGCCGCTGCCGGATCGACCCCCGACAACGCAATGATGAAGCCGATCACAGTGCCGATCAGGCCCAGCACCACGAGGCTGTTGGCGATCTGGCGGACCACTTGAATTCGGCTTGTGAGTTTCAGCCGCATCGCTGCAGCGACCATGCCGCGCCCGCCGCCGTCGAGGCCACGGATCTTACCCAGATACTCCGCTGCACGCGACGGCACCAACGGGTCGAAGTCGCGAACTCGATTGATCTGCCGGCTGACCGTGATGACTTTCGCCGCACACAAAGCCAGGCCGGCAAGGAAGACCGCGGCGATCGCGATTACCAGTCGGGTACGGTCGGCGGCCAGGGCAGTGCCGATCAACCCATGAGCCCAGGCAACCCCCACCAGAGAGAAAGCGGCAAGGTTCACTAACGCAAAACGGGCGGCCAAGAGATAACGGAAATTGTCACGCCCTTTGCCGCGGGCCGCCCTGGCGAGCCATGCCAGATGCTGCTGGGCGGCGCCGTCGGCGAAACTTTCGTTAGCCGTATCAGGGGCTTCGGGGGGCGACAACTCCGCCTCACGGGGTACTGCTCTTGGTAACTGGGCCATGCCGACGACCCCTTTTCTGAAGAGTTCGGCGAAACTGCCTTGGTTGCCCTTATGCTGAACAAATTTGGTTAACGAGAGGTTGACGCATTGCGAAAAATGGTACCGCCCAAGTTCCAAAATTCTTCGACCGCGCAATCGACGGTCCAACGATCATCAATTTCAGACTAAATCAACATAGTTGTAGTTAGTAGGAACTATATTCAAATTCGAGCAAAACAAAACTACATTTGGTCCAGCCCGGATCCAATAATGATCGATAGACGCAAAGCATATGCTTTTGCAGCCATCGCCCCCCAGGAAAATGCGAAAACAAAATTCAATTCGAAATGAATAAATTATTGATAATTACAGTTTTAGTAAAATGAATGATAAATAATCAGCGAATTTATCGCAAATTTGATTTGAAAAAAGTAAGAAATCATTGACTATTTATTTGAGTTCCTTTACAACCCCAATGAGAATTGATTGGCGGCATTGAATACACCGCGCCAACCCAACCGCCCCGGAGCACGGCACCAAGCGCGTCATTGCAGTTGCGAACCGGATCGGCGGCACATTCAAGGCGAGGATTGCAACATGACCAGCCAATACACCGAGAATGCCACGCCGCCGGAAATGGCATCCCTTTTCGCTCGCAAGGGCGAAGCCATTCCGGTCGGCGGGCGCCCCATTCGGACGCGGGCCATCACCATGCGTCGCCCCGAAGGCGCGCCTGAGGAACCAGCCCGCCTGAGCGGGGCGTTGATAGCGGCCGGGCGCAATGCGATCCACGCGCTGCGCGTGGACGAACACGGCGACGCGGCTTCACCGCCAGTGCCCGCGAACCGCATCGACAGCCCCGCCGGCATTGCCGCGATCGAGAGGGCGCCTGGACAGGCGGACTTGGGTTTGTTCGTGAGGCCGATCATGGGTCCGGTCGCGCATGAGGCACTGGCTCCGGCGATGACGGCGGCAAAGACGGCGGCAGCCACGGCGAGAACGAACCCGCGGCCGGCGAATTCGCCATCGAAGACTTACGCCGCCAGCCCGGTCCGCCCGGTGCTTCCCTCCAGCTTGAACCGAAGCGAGTACGTACGCAGCACGTTGCGTCTCGACAGCGAGCTGCGCGCCCGACTTCAGCGATTCGCCGACAGCGAGACCCTGTCCGTCCAGACGCTGGTTACCCGGGCCTTGGAAGGCTTCCTGCCGTCGCTCCGCGTTTTGGGTGCCACAGAGGGTGCCACTGGGGCCGTCAACGCCGCTAAGCGCAAAGACCAGAAGCGCTCACCCTCTGTACGACGCTCCATACGCTTTGGCAGAAACCTCCATTGGCGTCTGAAGACTGCCGCTGCGGCTCACCGGCGTTCCATGCAATCCGTCATGGCCGAGGCGCTGAACGCCTATCTCGACGCGATGGAAGCGCCCAATCTCTCTGCGGAAAATGGTGCAGAGCGGCCTGCGCGAGGCCGGGATGCCTGGCCGGTCAACGGCCACCGGCAGGACGCCATCACCCCCCGCAGCCCACAACAACCGCGCCTCGTCAGTACGGCGGCCAGCGTCCACAGGCCGTGCACGGTCTGATTCCGGCGGCCCTACGAAGCCCCAGCGGCGCCATTGCGGATTGATACCGTAAGCGCGGCGACAATGGGCGCGAACCAGCAACAACATTGACCAACAACAATGATAGGTCTGGATCCATGCAGTACGAACTCGATCTGCCCTTCGTCATGGTCGCCCCAGCGAACAACGGCGCGTCATACCAACCGGCGCTTCAGCCAAGCCATTCGCTGCCCGATGCGCCACCAATAGCGGCAACCGACATCCAGGCTAACGCTCCGCTTGCCGCCATGAAGAGCATTTAGCTGGCGACAGATTGGAGCCGCCACACGTATCGCGAGTTGGAAAAATCTTAACGAAATCCGCCAATAGTGAAGCGATCGCTGAGCCGCCCGGCTCAATGCCAAATCGGCGTTGCAATCCGCCCATTTCAGAAGGCTTGGCAATGACAGCTTCGCGCGAGACCCGCCGCCTTTCAGACAAGATCATCGAAGCCTCTGAGCTTGCCGAACGTCAGGGTCGAAGCGACTTTGCAGGTTCCCTCAAGCTGATCCAGCAGGCTCTGCTGGTCCAGGAATTGTTCCTCCAGGAACGCCGGCGCTCGACCGACCTGGCCGAGCCGGACCCGACCGCCCTCAGACACTAAATCGACGCCCCATTGCGTGACGCAGGCCGGCCCATATCCGGGCATGGCCAGGCCACCCGTTCGGCTATACTGCGGTACGGCCTGCCGCATCGAATCCAGTGGCCTTGCTTAACGAAGGGCGGTCGAAGTGAAAGAGGTGCGCCTATCCACCACGCCGCCCCGGCCCCTCGCAGAGATCACCAGTCGGATCAACCTGCGCCGGGGCCTGCGGGCCGGGTACGGCTTCGGCGCCCTGTTTTTGATCGGGGGCGTACTTGGCGGGTTGTTCCCCGTGCTGAGCGGCGCGCCCTGGAACGCGATGATGCTCTTTCAGATGATCGTCGTGCCGCTCTTCTTCGGCCGATTTGCAATGCTTTTCCTGATCCCTGCGCGCCGTCGCTACCGCGCCCGCGTCGACGCCTTCGTGAACGGCCAACTGGTCGACGCCAAGGTGACCGGCCGCGCGCGGGCCTGGGTGCCATACAGCTCCGCCCGCGATCACCTGATCCGGCTGATCGCCGAACTCGACGACGGGCGCACCGTGAGCGGAGCGATCCGCTCGCGGACGGACAAGGTCGGGGCAGGGCTGCAAAGCGGCGACCTCGTGCAGGCGCTCCTGGTCGCCGAAACGGCTACGCTTTTTGCGCCGCTTGAGATCGGCGTTGACGTGGTCGCCGATTAAGGCCGGTCGCGCCGAAGCCCTCGGCTTACTGCCCGCTTATTGGAAGCCCTCGACGATCACCTGTTCGACCTCGCCTGCCCCGTTTCGGCGATGCTCGGCGGCCGCCTGGTATTCGGGCGATCGATTGCACGCAAGCGCCTGCTCCATCGACGGAAACTCGATGACGACGAAACGCTCGAAATGGTCGGGGCCTTCCATGATCTGAAATTCGCCGCCGCGCGCCAGCACCTTGCCGCCATGTTTCTCCAGGATCCCCGGAACTTGATCGGCATATTTCTTGTACTCGTCAGGATCGATGATCCGGGATCTGGCCATCCAGTACGCCTTCATGGGGTCGTTCTCCTTTATCGTCATCCAACTGCTCGCGCCGATCCTGTGGCCTCCCCCCGGCGATTGCAATAATCTGGCCGCCGCAGCGCGCAACCGGAGGAGCCAGATGGCGGGCGAGCGTTACACAGAACCCGATCCCGCGAACCTGAGCGAGGCCCAGGCCCGCGTCTTCGAGGCCATCAAGTCGGGCCCGCGCGGCAGCGTCGCCGCCCCCTTCCGCTTGTTGCTGCACTCTCCGGAATTGGCCGACAGGGTGCAGCATCTGGGCGCTTTCGTGCGCTACGACAGTTCGCTGCCCAAACGGCTATCGGAACTCGCCATCCTGATCACCGCGCGAAAGTGGAACAGCCCCTTCGAATGGCACCATCACGTCCGCGACGGGCTCGCCGGTGGGGTCCCCGCAGCCGAGATCGAGGCGATCTCAGAGCGCCGGCGCCCCGACTTCGACGATCCAAAGGCCGAGGCGGTGTATGACTTCTGCACCGAACTCCACACCGACCTGGCTGTCTCCGAACCCACATTCGAACGTGCCAGGATGTCGCTCGGCGAGGTCGGTATCGTCGATCTGATCGGCATCATCGGCCATTACTCGCTCGTGGCGATGTTGCTCAACACCTTCGAGGTGCCCGAGCCGGAGGGCACCAAGATTCCGCTTTCAGATTGAACGGGCGGACTGAACGTCATGAAACTCTGGGAACGCGTCGAATACAGCGCCATCGTCGACCGCGACCCTCTGCGCCTGCCCGATGGCGGACGTGTCGTCGTCTGGCCGATCGTGACGGTGGAGGTCTGGGACCCCGACGAGCCCTTGGCGCGCACCGTGCTGACGCCGCCCGGCGGCAAGCCGTTTGTGCCCGACATACCGAACTGGAGCTGGGCCGAATACGGTATGCGGGTCGGCTTCTGGCGCATCAAGGAGGTGCTTGATCGGGCGGGCGTGACGCCGACGCTTTCGCTGAACGCCGCCGTTTGCGACCGCTATCCGCGCGTTGCGGAGGCCGCGCACGAGGCCGGCTGGGAGTTCATGGCGCACAGCTACATTCAGAAGCCGATGCACGCGCTGGAGAATGAAGGCGAGGCGATCCGGAGCACGGTCAAACGCATTACTGAGTTTGCCGGCGCCAAGCCGCGCGGCTGGATGGGCCCAGGCCTGACCCAGACACATGCAACGCCCGAGCTGCTAGTCGAGGCAGGCATCGAATACGTAGCCGACTGGGTGCTCGACGACCAGCCGTGCGCGCTGAAGACCGAGCACGGCCCGCTCTACGCCCTGCCCTATTCGGTCGAGATCAACGACGTGCCGATGACGGCGCTGCAGAACCATCGCTCCGCGGAAATCTTCGACCGCACGATGGACCAGTTCGAGACGCTCTACCGCGAGGGCGCCGACAACGCCCGGATCATGGCGATCGCGATCCACCCCTATCTGCACGGCGTACCGCACCGGATCGGCCATTACTCGCGGTTGATCGAAGCCTTGCAATCGAGGCCGGGCGTGCTGTTCTGGACCGGCGCCCAGATTTTGGACTGGTATTTGGGCGAGACGGGAAATTAGGGATAGAAGACCCCGCCAGGTTTACTCCGCCGCCGCGCTCCGTCCTTCTGCCTTGTTGATTGCCGGCACGACCTCCGCGGCCAACAGTTCCATCGAGCGGCGCGCCAGCTTCTTGTCCTGCCAGTCGTGGCCGGCATAGAGCAGCGTGCCGAAATCGCCAGTGACCTCGCGGAATGCCAGAAGCTGGTCGACCACCGAATTGACCGTGCCCCGGATCACCAGCTGGTCGATCACCGTCGGCAGATTGAGCTCATCGTCGGGTTGGTCGCGGTGGGTTTTGAAGAGGTTATGGCGGCCACCTTTGAGCAGCTTGGTGTAGAGGCTGTTGTAGTAATAGTGATACGGCCCGCCCTCGCCGGTGCCATAGGCCTCGGCGACTTTATCGTCGTCGGCGACGAAGATGCTCTTGGCAACGCGCCAGTTCGCGGGATCGGCCGGACGGCCGGCCTGCTCGCAGCCCTCGACATATTTCGGCCAGTGCGAGGCCACCCATTGTGGCTGCAGGAAATTGGCTGAGATCGGCTCCCAGCCGCGCGCCGCGGCGGCGGTCACACCTGCGGAAAAAGGAGCGACGGCGGTGACGACGATCGGCGGGTGCGGCAATTGGTAGGGCTTATGGATGATGCCCTGGCCGACCTCCGGGAAATAGGTCCGCGTGGTCGAGATCGTGTTGAACTCGCCCTTGATGTCGTAGGGCGCCTCGCTGCTCCATATCTCCAGGACCTGGTTGATGCCCTCCACGAACATCGCGGTACGGTCCCTGTCGATATTGCCGAAAACCTCGGCGTCGGACATGAGCCCGCCCGGGCTGATGCCGAAAAGGAACCGACCCTCCGCCATGTGATCGACCATCGCCACCTCGGCCGCGACCATCGCCGGGTGATGGTTGGGAATGTTGACCGTGCCGGTGCCGAGCTTGATCGTGCTGGTCTCGTTGAGGAGCCAGGCGATGAAGATCAAGCCGGAAGTGATCGTCTCCGCCGCGTCGGTGACGTGTTCGCCGAACAAGCCTTCGACGAAGCCGAGTTCCTCGGCGAAGAGCGTGAACTCACGGTCTTCGTTGAGGGTTTCCGTGAGGTTCCGGCCCACCGGGTGGATCGGCATGGTGAAGAAACCGAGTTTCATGGCGTCACACCCCTGATTTGCTGGGCCTGGTGCTCCAAGTCGATCGATGCGGGGCCGGAGAACCAATACCACCCAGGCCTCACGCCACCGCCACCGGTCCAGTATACTGATCGCAGCGGTGGTTCGATAGCGTCGGCGGCGAAGACGTCCCGCGGCCCGCCGCGCTTGGCGGCGGGCAGGCGGGCGCGGCCTAGTCTCGGTATTTCGGCAAGACGGCGATCACTGCGTGGACGAGCATTTGAGCGCGCCGGTCGGGTCCTTCAGATCGGTTATGACGCAGGCACGCGCTGTGCCCGTCCGGCGGTTCAGAATCCATAAGCCCGGCTGGCTGTGCCATTTGCCGTAGCGCAGGTTCTGCATCGGCATCAAATAGTAGCGGCCCACGGCGCCGGCCCCGGACCAGGGCGAGCACGCCATCACGGGCGACGAGGCATCTCCGCTACCGAGTACGCAAAGCCGCAACCGACCGGTGCCCGGATTGAGCGTCCATAGACCGGGACGGTAACGGTTCGGCACACCGGTCGGCAGTTGAACCTGCCTGAACTGATGATTTGTGTGGGGTGTCATGATCCGCGCCTTGGCGAGCGTCGGCGCGGCCACGGTGAGGCTCAGAGCGGTGATGACCGCCAGTCGGGAAAATCTACGTTTACGTCCAGCCACGGCAATCTCCTTTCGCGAGATCGTTTGATTCGCATCGGGACAGTGCCGATAGAATGCCGCGACAATGTTAACGCGGGATTTGCCGTTCGTTCTTCGACGCCTTCGGCAACGTGACCCGATCTCCAGTCGACCGTGTAGACGGACGGAATTTCATCGTTGCTGCAATAAACCCGAAGAATTGTGCGCTGACCGGCCGGCCGGCGCTGCCGGCACGGCGCGACAAAGGTTCTGCGACGTCGATGGCTCTGCGACAGCGGCGCCTCTATGAACAACTCCAGATAGATATCAGCTAGCAGCAGATACCAACGCGGGCATAATGGTATTAGATGTAATTCTCAATTGAGAAGTCTAGAAGAAATACAAAGCACGTTGAGTATATTATTAATGGTATTCGGGTTTGTACTAAGAAATACTTAGTTCGATATTAGTATTCTTGCCTTTTAATTTCAGAACGACATTGCCCCCGATAAACGCCGGGCCAAATGGCTACTATTCGCGGCGCATTTGCTGGCCGGATCGGGTTGTCGCGACGTTTCGGTCGCCTCCTGATCATTCTGCTCGTCGGTGCCTTGCTGGGCCTTGCGGACGCCGGCACTGTTTTGGCCGGATCCAAATGGGGCCCGCATATCGACGTCCATTTCAAGCCCGGCAACAAGCGCACCCTGGGCGAACTCGATGTTTTCCTTCCGCTTTGGCAGGACAACCGGACCATGGTGTTCGGCAATATCCGCGGCCAGGGCGATGTCGCCAGTAATGGCGAGGGCAATTTCGGGATCGGCTATCGACGCCTGATCTCCGGCGAATGGATCGTCGGCGCCTACGCCTATTTCGATGTTCGCCGCACGCGGTACGGCAACCGCTTCGTTCAGGGGACGCTGGGATTGGAGGCGCTGTCGGTCGATTGGGACTTCCGCGCCAATGGCTACATTCCCGAACCGGGCGCCAAGCGCGTGGACGCCCTCTCCATGGTCGAAGTGAGCGGCAGCCAAATCGTCATCCGCGAAGGAATCGAACGCGCCCTGGCCGGCTTCGACGGCGAAATCGGGCGGCGCCTGCCGGTCGATGGCGTCGAGCTTCGGGTCTATGCCGGCGGCTACTATTTTCACGCGAAAGGCGTTCAGACGGTTGCAGGGCCACGCGGGCGCGTCGAAGCCCGCTTCAACGATCTGGAGTTCGCCGGCGGCGGGACCCGCCTGACCATCGGCCTGGAGGCGCAATGGGACCGCCCGCGCGGCGGCCAGGTCTTCGCCGTGATCGCCTTGCGCATTCCGCTGGGCGGCGCGGCGGAACGCGCTCGCAGACGCGCGCTCTCACCGCTCGAACGCCGCATGACAGAGCGTGTCGTCCGCGACGTCGATATTGTGTCGCAGGAGCACCATGGCGGCGCCGAGCCCGCACTCTATGACGGCCGGGTGATATCGGGCATCGATACGGTGGACGCCGGCGGTGACCTGAAAACCACGGTCGAGGTCGCCTCCGCCGCCAATGGCATCGTCGTGGTCAAGGGCGCGGTCAATGTCCCCCTCCCTGTGACCATGAAGCAGGGACAGATCATCTTCGGCGGCGGCAGCGCCATAGCGCTTACCGGGGCGCGGACCGGCGCCGTCGCAACGTTCCGGGCGCCGGGCACGGCGGGAGCCGTCACCGGCGGCGCCGCTGGCATTGTGCTGAGTGCGGCGAACAACACTGTGATCGCGGGCCTCGCATTCAGCGGCGGCGCCCAGCAGATCAGCGCGATCGGCGTCACGGGTGTCGTCATCCGCGGCACCAACCACACAATTGCCAACGGGACGCAAACCGCCATCGTGGCGACCAACGTCACTGGCCTGGCCGTCGACGGCGTCTCGATCAGCGGCCCCGGCGCCCTCGGTACGGGCATCTCGCTGTCCGGCGTGCAAGGTAGCATCACGTCGACCAGCATCGCCGGCACCCAATTCGGGATCGCCGTCGCCGGCACCAGCAGCGTCGCGCTGGTTGGCGTGAACGCCAATAATTCGGCCTTCGGCGTGTTCATCTGGGCGTTGGGCGGCGGCGCTGCGATCGACATTTCGATCGACGCTTCGGTGATGACCGGCAACGGTTACGCCGTGGTAGCCATCGGCTCGGGTGGCGGAACGGTAGCCTTGAGCGGCGCCGGCAACACGATGAGCGGCAGCACCACCGCCAATTGTTTCATTGCGGGTCCCGTCACCGGGGCGGTTGGCGGCACCCCGCAGAATTGCCCGCCGTAACGCGGTTGATTGCCGGGAGCTCGCCTAAACGGAAACAGGGGCCTGGCCGGTTGCGGCCAGGCCCCTGTTCCGAATGGAGCGGGAGACGAGATTTGAACTCGCGACCCTCACGTTGGCAATAGGAGAAACAGCCGTTACCGAGTGTTTCAACATGATGCTCTGTTGCCCATTTTCGTTCCAATTTTATAACTTTATCTTGGTGTTCGTATTGCCTCGTGTAACATCGGGTGACATTCTATTGCTCAAGATTTGTCACCCCAACGTCACCCCACGAGAGCATCATGCCCCGCGGCCATTCAAGAAATCTGACCCCTTTGATGATCGATAAGCTCCCCAAGGCACCGGCTGGCAAGCGGGCAGAGCACTTCGATCGGCAGGCGCCCGGCCTATGCCTGAGGGTCACGGACAAGGGCTCCAAAAGCTGGTCCGTCTACTATCGCTTGAATGGAAAAAATCAGCGACTCACTCTGAGCCACATTCCTGCCGTGGACGTCAAGCAAGCACGGGTGGCTGCGCATAAAGTCAAAGATCAGGCCAAAGCGGGTGTTGATCCGCGCACTGCTCGTGATTTCGAGCGAAGGCAGCAAGAATCCGAGGCCCGAGCACAAGCCGAGACGCTCAAGTCATTCCGCACGATCGCCGAGCAATACAAGACCCGTGAATGCCCAAAATTGGCCCGCGGCGAGGAGACCAAGAGAGCCTTGGATGAGCGTCTGCTGCCAAAACTTGGAGACCTACCCATTTCGGAGATCCGGAAGCGCGATGTCTATCGGATCACCGAAATCCTGCTGGATGAAGGCAAACCGGCGGCGGCGCATTTTGTTTTCGAGATTGCGCGTCGGATATACCGATGGGCCCACGAGAGGGATGAGATCGAAGCCAATCCATTGGCCGGCATGAAGCCGCCGGTGAAACTTGAGCACAGAGACCGGACGCTTACTAATGATGAGCTGAAATTGCTCTGGAAGGCGCTCGGGACGGAGCAGATCGGCTTTCCATTCGGGCCTCTGCAGAAACTATTGCTAGTCACAGCCCAGCGGCGAAATGAAGTCGCACAGATGCGCTGGAGCGAAGTCGATCTAGATAAGGCCGAATGGACCATACCGAAGGCACGTTCAAAGAGCGCCCGCGCCCACCTGGTGCCACTATCGGAACTCGCTGTTGAGGTCCTGAGCGAGCTTCCGCGTTTCCATGGGGGTGATTTCGTTTTCACGACATCGGCCGGGCGCCGGCCCGTAAGCGGTTTCAGCAAAGCTAAGTCCCGAATTGATGAACTGACCGAAGTGACGGATTGGCGTTGGCACGACCTCAGGCGAACGGCCAGGACACACATGGCACGCTTGGGTGTGCCCGATGTGGTGGCGGAGCGCGTGCTCGGCCACGGTCCGAAAGGTCTCGCGGCCGTCTACAATCTGCATCAGTACGCCGACGAAAAAAGAGACGCGCTTGAACGATGGGCGCGCGAGCTGACGGTCATAATCGCTCCGCCTCCCAATAATGGTGTCGAGCTTGGGGCGGGGGCATGAAAATCAAAGACGACCTTCAAGCGATCTATCAGCTCACCTGGGATGAGCGGTTCCAAGATGCGGTCAGAGCACTGGACGAATGGAAGATCTACGAGATCGGCAACGAAGAAGAAAAGGGGAAGGGCGGAAGGCCGCGATTGTGGAACAACGGGCTGCTCCTAATACTTTGGGCACAAGTCCAAGCCTGTCTGGAGGAGGGCTACAGCATCAACCGAGCCTGTCGTTCACTCCACGAGAAAGGGTTTCCCCGGATCGTCGAACACGACGAGAAGAGGGGTTTTGTCCAAATCGAGCCGTCCGGCAGAGACATCTCACCAGAACGCCTGCGCCGGCTGTATTACGAAGCCGAAAAGTTGATTGCGGAATCCGATCGAGCCAGACGCCAAGCTGAATTATTCAAGCGCTCGTTGATGGAGATGGGGAAACCCATTCGTAGTTAAGCGCACATTTTTTTGGTGTGCGGAAACTTCGGGGGACTTTTTCCGCACAATTTCGCGCTGCTATTTGCCGTCTCGAACAACATGAAACACGAGGCGGTCTCATGAGATTTCTGGACAGCGCGGAGCTAGAGGAGAAGGTCCCCTATTCCCGGGTGCACATATGGCGCCTTGAACGGGCGGGCCTCTTCCCCAAGCGCATCAAAATTGGCCCCGGTCGTGTGGCCTGGGATGAGGACGAAGTCGACGAGTGGCTTCGCGAGAAGCTCCGACAGCGCGATGCGGACGCATGACATGGAGGGTGGAAAAACGAAGGCCCGCGTCGGGCATTACGCGGGCGCTTCGGAGCAAAACGGAATTCGGGCAGAATTCACCTCCGAAGATAGTACCGATCTGGTACTAATGCAAGCTGGCCTAGGCCCTGATCTGGTCCGTGCTGCGTCACCGATCACACCCTTTCGAGATGGCTCTTTCCAATGGGCAGAAACTGGCGCCATCGCTCACGCGATCGAAGTGGAGAATATCTCGGGCTGTGTTTTCGATGTCGTGGCATTTTATCCAGACAGTTCGCATCGTTGGTGGCGGCTAAGGAACATCGCCTCCGTGCTCGGCGAAGATGCGCTCAGTCGCGCCGATTGGTTCGGCGATCCGATCACGCTCCATGCGACGCCGACCGCCTGGTTGAAAGCGTTAGCTCAAGGAGATCGGACGGCGTGCTGCATTGTGGATTGGTCGATCGATCCGCGGCGGTTGTTCCGAGATTTCCATCTTCGGTGCACGACGCACCGTCTTGCCGAAAAGCTACGGCGCCGTGTGGAGGAAGTATCGGCGCCAACCTTCCGCATTGAGCAACCGCAATTTCGTGCCCGGCTGCGAGGCGCGACATGAACGTGATCGAGATCATTGTAGAGGGTCCGGTTGTCCCTAAGGCGCGCGCCCGCATTACTCGAAATGGCGCATTCACACCGGATCGCTCCGCCGAGTATGAGGCTCGAGTAGCTTGGTGTGCGAAAGCCGCCATGCGGGGACGGCCGCATTTGTCCGGGCCCCTGACCGCGCGTATCCATGTAGAGTTGCCAGTTCCACGAACTTGGCCGAAGTGGAAGCGGGATCAGGCCCTCAGCCGGCAGCTGCTACCAATCAGCACCGCGGATCTCGACAACTACGTCAAGGCGACCCTCGATGCGCTCAATGGGGTTGTGTACCGCGATGACGCGGCCGTCGTTTCACTTCATGCAACGAAGGAATACGGCCCCGATCCTTTGACAGTCGTGCTGCTCACTGAGCTCGGCCGAACTACGTCATGACGTCTCCAGCCGATAGGAAGCCCTGGGAGCCGCCGATTGGGTCGGTTGCCAGTATTTTGTCACTCGACATTATCGAGCCAATCGCATGGCAGGGCCAACCCATCCCCGAGCGCCATTGGTTGGCGGCCGACTGGATACCAATGCGCCAGGTGACCATGCTCAGTGGCGATGGTGGCCTCGGCAAGAGCCTTGCGGCGCTCCAACTCATGGTGGCGACGGCCACGGACAAGCCATGGCTAGGGCTGACCACAATGCCCTGTAAGTCCTTCGGCGTGTTCTGCGAAGACGAACCGGAGGAGATCTGGCGAAGGCTAGATGGAGTATGCCGATCATACGGCGTCGAGTTCGGCGACTTGGAGGACATGCGTTTCGTGAGCCGGGTCGGCCGCGAGAATTCCATGCTGCATTTCGACAAGGCTTGGGAGCCGGGCGCAGAAACAGACTTCTACGCACAAGTGATGAACCAGGCTCTCGACTTCGGTGCGCAGCTTGTCATAGTCGACAGCCTGCATGATGTGTTCTCTGGCGACGAAAACCGGCGCGCCCATGCCCGGCAGTTCATCGGAACCCTCCGAACCATCGCGACCGAGATCAACGGCGCCGTACTGCTTACCGCTCACCCAAGCCTGAACGGACGCAACACCGGATCGGGCGAGGCGGGCTCGACGGCTTGGAACAACGCGGTGCGGTCGCGGCTTTACCTAAAGCGCGAGAATGGCGACACGGACGACGCTGACGGCCGGGTATTGGAAACCATGAAAGCCAACTACGGGCCATCCGGGGGGCGTGTGCGACTTGTGTGGCGTGACGGCGCTTTCGTACCGCGCGATAGCGAAACCGGCCTCTCTGGCAGCCTCAAACGGCAATCCGCCGAAAAGGTGTTTCTCGAATTGCTTGAGGCCGCATTGATTGCCAATCGGCATGTAAGCGCCACAGCCAACGCTGGTAACTATGCCCCCCGGCAGTTCGGGCGGAGTCCAAACCGGAATGGCTTCAACCGAAAAGACTTTGAGGCTGCAATGGAACGCTTGTTCGCAGATAGGCGCATCAAGGTTGAACCTTATGGACGCAAGGGAGATGAGCGGCGAGGTATTGTGCTCGCTGGCACCTGAATTGCCGGATGTGCAAGGTGGCAACTAGACAGAGAACTTCCACAGCGCCGAAATCCCAGAAATTATGCCCAATATCGCGCCGGTGCGCGCCAATACTGTCGCAACGTCATGGACCTTTTTTGCAGAGGGATGACTCAGTTTGGCCTTGTCAGGGTCCTCGCCCCTCAGCCTCGCATGGGCCCTATCTCGGATGTTGACTTCGAGCCGCGCGTAGTTTGAGAAAAAAAGCCAGGATCCAAGAAATCCCCCCACAAAAAAAATCAGCGCCCAGAAAACAGCAACTGGGTACGTATTGCTTGAGCTGCTGCTGATCAGGCTTCCGATCATCCCGAGAGTGGCCAGAACTCCGCCAGCATTGCCGCCAGTGTAGAAGCGTATGCGTCGCAAGTCCGCAGCAAGCATCTCTCGCTCGAGCCGCTGCTCGATTTCACGTCGCTCGCGAGCATTTTCGCGTTCCCGATCCGATCGATCAGCCATTGTAAAGCTCGTACTGGTTGTTGAATCAGCACAAACTGCAACACTGGGTAAGGCACGTCAAACTTCGGAATACGCCATACTGCGTTTTGGCGGCGGTGTGCTGTGCGGCGGTTGCGGCGGTGCCTCGTAAGTCATTGAAAACATTCATGCGGCGGTCTGCGGCAGTGTTCTCCCCCATACCCCCTATAGGGCGGCCCCTTTGAGAAGGCCCGCCCAATTGGGGGAAAATCCACGTCGATCGGAGGGTATGAAGCTTAATCCAATAATTCAAACGCATTGATGAACAATCGGCCTTTGTAACCGCATGTTTTATCAATGTTTTTCGCACTATCACCGACTACTCAGCCTCTTTCACAGCAGCGAAGATCTTAGAGCATCACATTATCAACAAGATGTGTTCCGATCATATCTAATTGATATTAATCATTTTTATGATACAAAAGTACCAATATCTTGTATCAGGGTGACATTCGGGTTACAAATTAACACAATAGCGCCTGCAAATCGCACTTGAGAACCAGGATCAATCAATGCAGCAGCCAGACCCCAGGAGATACGGTCGTCAGCCGTCGGACTCGCCTATCCGTTCACAGGCAGCCCTTGAACGCCGGATTGCGCGTGAACTGAACAGGACCAACAACGGGACGCTGCCGCCCAAGCCTTGGCTCACCCCCGCCGAGAGCGCACGCGGTACGCTACGCCGTCAGAGGCCGAGCCGTTGAGCCGGGCCAAGAGCACCTTTGGCATCCAGCTCTCCGACAAACCCGATCCGATCTATGTCGGCAGCTGGAAGTGGTCGCGAGATGGCCGTTTCGCCAATGCGGCCAAGATCTATGATGCGGCCAGGTCACACATAGTCGGCCTGGACAGCAGGCGATCGGAGCTCACTGCCCGCGGCAAGCTGACCAAAGCCGGCATCGCTGACGAGCTCAGCAAACAGGCCAAAGACTTCTACGCCAAAGTCCAACGCTGGCGCGGATCGACGCTCATTGGTCACCGGCGCCAAGCGGAAGCCGAGATTGCCAACCTTTCAAGTATCCAGCCTCGTGATCCTTCGGACGCGGCCGGCCAACTCCTGGACATGGAAATGCGTCGGCGGTTCTCAGAAGCGCCCGAGCGCGAACGAGGCAAGCTCCTCTCGGCAGCTATCTCGGGCAACGCGCCAGAGCTCGCCGCTGCCCTGACACGCGGACCGGCCTGGCTGTCTGGTGTATCGGAGCCTGTTCACGAGCAGCTCCGCCAGCGGGCGATCCCTGAGGAGAACCGGGCCCAGGTCAGCGAACTCCAGGAAATCCTCGAGGCTCTAGACCAGACGGATCGGGCGCTCAACATCGCGACGCGGGAAATCGCCCGCATGGCCGACGAGCCGCCGCCCTACACGGTCTATGACCCGCCCGAGCCCGAGCGCAGCGAGGACGAGGGAGACGAAGACCAAGGGGACGAGGGAGACGATGAGCGTAAGGAGTTGAGCCTCGCGGAGGGCGGGACGATCCACATTGAAGGCCTCTCGAAACCGCAGGATACGAAGGCAGCCTGAAATTGGGCGCACGGAAGCCGATGGCTGAACTTGAAGGGGCGGCGTCCCTCGCGCTTTCGCGGCCGCCCTTCCCTTTTCTGTAACAGCTGATCATGGGCGCTTCTTGCAAGATCTGCCAACACCCAGAACGCGCGAAGATCGAGCTTGGCCTGGCCAACCGTGTCCCTGCCAATGCACTCGCGCGGAAATTTGACGCATCGCGGGACTCCATCGCCCGGCATCGTAAGAACCACATGCCGCCGCAGCTGGTCGCGGCCTTGCTCGCCACTGGCAAGCCGACTGTTATCGACCTCGAACAGCTTCGGAAATCCGAGAGCGAAGGGCTTGTACAGCACCTTGTCGCCCAACGCGGCTATCTGTACGGCCTTGCCAAGCAGGCTGAAGATATGGGCGACCTTCGGGCTGCGATCCAGGCGCACGGGAGGATCAATGACACTCTCGCGCTCACCGGGAAATTGCTCGGCGAGCTGGTAACTCATCAAAGCGTTTCGATCCAGCAGCTCATCGTGCAGCCTGAGTATCTCCAGTTGCGGCAGGCGCTCATCCAAGCCCTTCGCCCATTTCCCGACGCACGCCATGCAGTGGCCGAAGTCCTACGCCAGGTCGAAGGAGAGCGGCCTCATTTCACGGGTATCAAGACGATCGCGCACGAGGCCGACGGTGCTGCTTGACGACTTCGCCCGCGCGCTTGACCCGGTCAGCTTCGCGATCGACTGCGGCATCGCGCCCGACGATTGGCAGGCGGACTTGCTTGTCGGTGGCGCTCAGAAGTCGCTCCTTTTGTGTTCGCGCCAGGCCGGCAAATCCACCGCGACCGCACTTCTCGCGCTGCATGAGGCCATTTACCAACCGCCGGCGCTGATCCTGCTGATCTCACCATCTCTCAGGCAATCAGGCGAGCTGTTCAAGAAGGTCATGGAATTTTGGCATGGGCTCAAAGGCGCGCCCGAATCGGCCTACGAATCGGCATTGCGCCTAGAGCTCCGAAACGGTTCGCGAATTATTGCCCTGCCCGGTTCGGAGGCTACCGTGAGGGGCTTCAGCGCCGCCCGCCTGGTCGTGGTCGATGAAGCGGCGCGTGTGCCTGACGAACTCCTGGCGGCTGTGCGGCCCACACTGGCGACCACCAACGGGCGCTTCATTGCGCTCAGTACCCCGGCCGGTCGCCGCGGCTGGTTCTTCGAGCAATGGCAGCACGGATCCGACTGGCAACGCATCAAGATCACGGCAGACGAATGCCCACGCATCTCTCGTGAGTTCTTGGAGAACGAGGAGCGGGAACTCGGGCCCCTGCTCTATCGGCAGGAGTACATGTGCGAATTTGTCGACGATCAAACGACAGTGTTTTCGAGCGAGCTGATAGAAGCCGCGATTAGCGACGAGGTGGAGCCGCTATGGGCATTATGATTGGTTCGGGAAATCGAGACAGCCTCATAGAGCAGCTCACGAGGCGCCGCTACACCGTCGGTGTAGACTTGGGCCAAACAGTGGATCCGACTGCTATTTGCGTGCTTGAGCGCGCCGACATACCAGCGCTGGAAATTGGCCAAGTGCTCGACCCGAACGCCGTGCCCTACAAAATCACGCGCCAAGTCCGGCATCTTGAGCGGCTCCCACTGCAAACACCCTATCCCAAGCAGGTTTGGCATATCGGCCGGATGCTGGCGACAGCACCACTCTCGAGTGGCGCTTCTCTGGTTATCGATCATACCGGCGTCGGCAAGCCGGTGTTCGACATTTTCACGAAAGCAAGCATGAAACCCATCGGAATCACTATCACGGCCGGCGACAAATGGTCAGGGAGCGGGCGTGAGTTTCGAGTGCCCAAGCTCCTGCTCGTGTCACGGCTGCAAAGGGACTTTCACGAGGGCAATCTTAAGATCGCCAAGAGCCTGCCCGAAGCCCAAGTGCTCGCCAACGAGCTCCAGGACTTCAAGGTCAGCTATTCCCCCAACACCGGCCATGCTCGCTTCGGCGCCCGCGAGGGTCGGCACGATGATCTAGTGCTGGCGCTCGCGATCGCGTGCTGGTTCGATGATCATCGATCCCGCAATGCGATAACGGTTTCGGAGTTCGCAATTTGAGCAATAACGGTTCAGCGACCGATCTTCGCGCTGTGGCCAAACATTCCCAACGAAAGATCAACAAATCCATCAAAGATCGGAAAATCACATCAGTTCGTCACCGTGCTCCACGAACACCAACGCGAATCTATAGAGTTCTTAATCACCAATCGTTTGCACCGGCTGCGCCAACCTCCACCGTATGGGCATCGCTTCCAGGTTGCCTTCGTCAACTAGCGCCGAGGGGTTGGGCACTTCCTGGATCTTGGGATTGATGCCTAGGCAATCAGCCACGAGGAATAAACAATATTGCCCCCCAAGAGCTTGGGCAGCATTCCATTCGCCCTCAGTCAGTTCGACACTTGTGAACGCTGACGCGCTTGTGCCCTTAACCTCAATGGCCATGAGTTCCTCACTAGCGTCGATGTACTGGATGTCCCAACCGGGCGTCTGGCCTTCTCTCGCCACCCATCGCACATCTCTTGCTTCAAGATCGCTGAGCTTATCGGTGAGATGGAGAAATACAATCTCCTCCGCCCTGTCTCCGATTTGTTTCGAGTTCCGCGAGTATCGTGTTGCTGATCGACCGGACCTGCTTTCGCCGCGCTGCAAGGATACCCGCGGCAGTAAGAGCGATTGCTGCAAAGAGCCAGTGGGTAAAACCACACTATCAATTGGGGGCATGATCTCGGAGGACGTAAAATCGACCGCGGCAATACCGGCGAGTCCAGCCAATCCAACGATGCGGTCATAGGAGTCGGCTGGTAATTCCCGCACTCCGACACCCCAGAAGTTCTGAGGAATCTTCTCGATAAACTCATTGCCGATCTTTGCTGGCACTGGCAGCTTGAAGGGCAAATAGTCGTCAATTCGGCAGAACCACGCCCAGTTGCGCTTTGGGTTGCTCTCCGGAATCTCCTCGTCGCGCCACACCTCGCCGATCACGCCACAACCGAAATACTCTGGCTTGCCGCGGCGGCCGCCCGCGCGACGCGTTCCGCGGTAGTAGACGAATGGCTCTCCAGTCACCAAGCGATTCTTGTACTGATTGGGAAAGTGATATTGCTCCCCCGTCACGTCCTTCCAGCGCTCGTATGCTTCAGTCGCAGTGCGTTCGTTTTGAACAAGTACCAAAGCCATCTCTGCACCTCCGATTAATGAAGCCTCGCCTCGCAACTGGCGAAACTACAACCAGTATGGGCGGCCTGCGGAAGTCTTGCGGCTTGAGTGAGATGCTGAGGTGGTCAAAACGAGAGGCAAGGACCGATGATCCGTTCAAAGCTCGTTGAGAGCTGCTTCAATACGATCTGCTGCCTGTGATGGCTCTTCATGCGCCCATACACGAATGACATGCCATCCAGAATTTCGCAAATATGCGTCTGTACTGCGGTCCCGTTCAACGTTTGCCTTCAATTTCGACGCCCACCACGCACCATTTTTCTTGGGCAATGATCCGTGAATAGGGCATGAGTGCCAAAAACAACCGTCGATGAAGACAGCGACCTTGCATCGGGCAAAAATGAGATCGGCTCGCCGACGCGAGGCTGGTATTTGGTGGTCGACGCGATAGCGATGTCCGCGAGAGTGCAATATGCGCCTAATGGCCAACTCTGGAGCGGTATCCCTCCGTCGCTGACTTTTCATCTTCTGCCGCACAGATTCAGAGGAGGCCTCAGGGCGACCATTTATGCTTGGCATCCTTACTGATCAGCCTCGGGCAAGGCCCAATCTACTTCAGCGGTAAACGTTGCTCTTCCAACAACCTCCTGAACAACTGAGCGCAGTGTCTGCGTGTCCTCTACTTTAGGCCGACCGCGCCGCGGTGGTGGTTTCTCCACGTTCAAAAATCGAGTGATTCCGGGTGGATAGCCTTGCGCTTCATTGCCGGTCGTGTACAGACCCACGTATGCGATATCGCATCTTGGGGCATGGCTCGCAAGTGCGGCATCCAGTCGTCCTGTACGCCCTCGCAACTTGATGACTGTATGGGCAAACGATGATTGCGCCTTGATTTTATCGACCGAGCTTTCGAGAGGTAGGAAGAAGATTCCGACCATGAAAGCATGCGGGAGATGTTCGTGTACAAGCCGTATTTCGTCTCCGAGCTCGTAGAGTCTTCCGGTAAGATTCTTATCGTAGTTCTTGTTTCTCCTATCCTTGAAGTTAAGACCTTTCAGCGACACTCCGATCTCCAAACCAAGGACCGGATCAACGACTGTCACGTCAATTCGCTTTTGAGTTCCGGCACCCAGTGGTGTCAGTGGCTCAGTCCCAGCGGCCAGGTTCAATGGCAAAATTCGTTTCTTTTTGACGGGCGATTTTCGCAACTGGTCCGCGATCGCGATTGCACATCCGTTTGCGAACGTCTCACTCCAGTGGCGTTTCTCATCCTGGTTGCCACGTTCAGGCCGAGGGCCTGCATACTCAATCGCCGCAACTATGCCCGGTTCGGGCTTTAAGTCCGACCACCGCATAAGCGTTCCTTCAACTCATTAGGCGTTAGCGACGTTTAGCGTCGGGAGGGTGTGGTCGCGATTGGGTCCACAAAGATGAGCCGTTGCTGCGTGATCCTTGACGTCTGCGATAAACTCGGGATCAAAATTCAGCTGTGATCTCATTGCTCTCTCAAGGAACCCTGAGGAAGCTCGATGAGACAGCGGTTTTAGGTTTTCAAGTGACAATAAGTCGGTTAAGTGCTGATACGTTTTCCTTATTGGCCAGCACGAAGCATCATACTCCCAGATCTTTCCGCACTCGCCGTAAGCTGCATCTGGCCAGCGAGTACCGGGCGGCTTGTTGCGGCTACTTACTACGACTTCGCCTGGCTCAAAAAGCCTACCGACCAGCCACTCTGCAACCCCAACAGTAACGGCATTGCCCACCAGCTTCCAACGGGGGCCGTTGCGCAGTCCGTTCTGCGCCGGAGCGGTCCATCCCCGCTGGAAGCCTTGAAGGGCCTCAGCATCTTCAATTGACGGTGTGACGATCCTCGTTCCCTGGGCAGCACCAGGAAACCATATTGCGGGAGGTGAAGGAATGCCAACTGCTGATCCCCCTTTTAGCGGTGGCACAGCATCCTGTGCCCAGCCAAGTCCTCTTAATCCTTCGGTCCAATAAAATCCAAAAGCATCACTTCGAAGGGCATCTTTCGGTGGTGGTGCACTTTCATCTGCAAATAAAACCTGCCGTGGATCATTGTGACGCGAAGCCACAAACAAGACACGATGCCGGCGTTGCGGAACGCCCGAACAACGTGAGTCCACCAATCGGTAAGCCCAACGAAAACCGAGGCTTTCTAGCTCCGACGTCAGGTAGAGCATCGCTTTACCTTTGTCGAGTACTAGCATGTTTCTTACGTTCTCAAGTACTAGCCATTCGATCTTTTGGTTTCTTAGAAGGCGGAAAACATGAGAAACAAGGCCAGACTCCTTGCCGGCGATACCAGCCGTGCGACCTGCCTGTGACAAATCCGTACACGGAAATCCGGCGGTTACAAGGTCTGTTGATCGAGGCAGTTCTTTCAAACTGCGGATATCGTCATGGATAAGGACGTCGGGGAAGTGGGCTCGGAGCACGTTTCGAGACGCATCCCACACGTCGCACAAAATCTTTGAGGTCACCCCTCGATTTCTCAACGGAAGCTCTAAGCCGCCAATACCGCTGAATAGTCCTGCAACCTTCATATTGGAAGTCCGTCTGATCGAGGAATTTTGATTCTAACACGGCAAATGAGTCGATATGAATCCCCTTATAACGATCTAGCACTATCTCGTGTCATGGCGGACGCTGATTACTAACTGCTAGACGCGACAAAGTTGCAAATCCGCTTTGCAATGGGTAACGATCACATCGCGTGCCTCAATGCCAAGGAGCTTGAAGCAGATGGCAGAGATAGAATTTGCTGACGACGAGGAAACCGCAAAAGAGCGTGCAGAGACACACCGATCGACAGATCCATTTCCGTCGGCGCCATGCGCCCTCTTGTCATCAGCAGAAGTTCACGACTACGCGCGCGTCACTGCTATGCTGTTTCCGTTTTATGCTAGTAGTCTAAAGTCGGCGTCCTACGAGGCCCATATCGGCGGAGAATTTATTCGTTGGGACGAGAATGGGACAAAGATAGAAGAAATTGTTGGTCGTGGAGACTCTTGCGTACTGCCGCCCAATTCAATCTCGTTTGTCCAAGTCGAACCGACGTTTCGACTGCCGCACTACATCGCGCTGCGGTTCAATTTGCGCATTACTCATGTACACCGTGGTTTGCTGCTTGGAACAGGACCGTTAGTTGATCCAGGTTTCGAAGGTAAATTGCTAGTACCATTACACAATTTAACCTCGTCCGAATATCGTCTAAATACTAATGATGCACTTATTTGGATCGAGTTCACTAAAACCACGTATGGAACTACTTTGAAGGAAAAAGAGGCATCAAAAGATCGAATGTTCGCAGAGTTTCCAGTAGGAAAAAAGGACAAATCAGCTAAGTATTACTTCTACAAAGCTAGTCAAGGAGCACCTATTCAAAGCTCAATTCCAACAAGCGTTAAGCAGGCGGCTGAAAGTGCGAGGAAATCAGAGAAAGCGGCTGCTACATCGAGAAACGTAATTGTTGGCGCAGCAATAATTGCAATAGCAGGAATTGGAGCAACTGTGGGTCAATTAATGATCCAGCAGAGTGATATTGCAATGGGAGCTATTGGCCTCACAACAAATGTGAAAAAGTCTTTCAGCAGACTGGAAGCCGAAAACAAAGATGCGGCAAAGAAAATCGACAAACTAGAGCAAGAATCAAGTCGACACCGAACACATATAGGAACGCTAATGAACAAAATTAGTGAATTAGAAAGAAAACTAGATAAACGTAGCCGCAAATAGCGGAAAATACTGGAGAAGGGCAATGCAAGATAGGTACGTTGGTGATGTGGGTGATTTTGGCAAGTATGCTCTTCTGAGATATTTGATAGGATACAATAAAAATATTCCCCCTCTTAATCTCGGCGTCGTATGGTGTCTTTTTCCAGATGAGAACCACAATAGCGATGGTCGGCACACATCTTATTTGCAAAACAAAACTTTATACAAATTCGATCGAGAATTGCATGATGTCTTGAGGAAACTTGTCGATGAAGATCGGCGCAAGGTGAGCGCAATATCCGAAGTTGGCATATTTCCACCTGACACCGTCTTTGTTGTTGATAGTATCGCACCGACGGTTGCAACGACAGCTGATCGGACGCTTCAAAGAGAAACTTGGCTTTCAAGGTGCCTCTACAAAACGATCAATTGCGACATTGTTTTTTTTGATCCAGACAACGGTATAGAAACTCAATCAATTACTAAACGACACCCAAAATCGGGCAAGTATATCTTTTGGGATGAACTGCGACCATTTGCTGAGCGAGGTCAATCGATGGTCGTGTACCACCACACAAACCGGACTGCGCCGGTTTCCGTTCAGCTGGCTCAAATGGGGGATCGGCTTCGTGCCGAACATCCCGAAGCAGAAGTAATTCTCCCAATGGTGTTTCGAAGAGGGTCGGTTAGGGTGTTTTGGCTAGTGCTTCAGGCAGGTCACGCCGAATTGGTCCGGTCGCGGAGCCAAACTTTTCTGGCACAAGGCTGGACTGAGCATTTCGAGTGCCCAACAAGTTTTTAGCCTGTTTACGCTACTGCCGAGAAATCTGGAACATTTAAGGTGGATCTAGGTATCAGTAACGTCCGGCTTACACCAAGCCACGCAATCGTTCGGCCGATACTTTTTTCAACCGCAGCCACAAACTCAAGTACACGATCGCTAAACTGGCCATCTCGAACTCCAACATCGATATAGTCGAGATGGTTCAATACAATCTCGGTAGGCATGTTGGCACTGATTGCTCGGCGCACTAACTCTGGATCAAATGCGCCAATCCGACGAACGTTGCGGGTCGCTGTAGTAAGTTCGTGATGATCAGCCGGCAATCCGGCGCGTTTCGCAACCGCACCCCAACTAGTTTCTCCCTTTAGCGGTCCAGATTTGCCCGCAACTCTTATTGGGTAAGTGCGCAATACCATGCACACGGAATCTACATCCAACGGACTCAATCCGGCTTCGGCAACGAACGAAGATGCGATCGTGTCGCGACTGGTGGCATGTGGATAATAGCCGCCATGAAGCACAGACAGCCCGAAACCCTGAGTGCCTTCAATAATTATCCTACGGCCTTCGTCCAAAAGCGAACGCAGAATTGTATTGGTGGATCCCAGGTATGGGCGCAGCTTCCTGTGGTCCTTTGCAAGCACACTACCACTACTGTCGAGGCGCGACAGGCGCCGCTGAAGCGCCGCGCCAGTTCCCGAGCCTGTCGAACCAATTGCTTCGGTTAGACCGCCCTGCTTTTCTTTGGTGATATCAACGTCACCAATGACCGTCGCCATGGGATCTACTATCAGGCGGTTAGGATCCAAACTAAGCTTGTGCACCTCTGCGTCTAGGATATCAGGATCAATAATGCTTCCAGGTGGCAGAATAACCAAAGTGTCCGGGGCCAATGCAGAAGCTGGTATCTGTCTTAGTGAGTAGAGTTCGCCGTCTTTGGAAGCTGCAGTATGGCCAGAATTAGACCCTCCGACACGGATCACTGCCGCGGCACGTTCACGGAGTGCAAGATCAAGCGCTACTTTGCCCTTCCCTTCCGAGCCGAATTGTCCGCCAACCACCACTGAAACAGGCATTGAACGCCTCCAGTTTCGTCAATTGCATATCGCTGCGCCAATGGATGCCCACCGCACTGCATTGATCGCAGAAAGGCTCGCCAGTTTCGAATACGAGCTGGGCTCTTGATCGGGCTTGCGCAGTGACCCATCGGTTCGCACCATTATTCTTTGGCGCCATCGTTTGTTAGGTCCAGTGCTCTGCGAATGGTAGGCAACAAGCGCAGTGTTGCAGCCAAGATTGTGTCCACCCATAAACACGGTCGCATAGCGACAACTTAGGGTCAATACTAATGTGAGTCGAACCGACTCACAACTAATTGAGGCGAGACTCGCGGAGGCATGTGATGCGCCCTCAAATGACGGTATATCTATCGAGTGAGCTAAGGAAATGGCTGAAGGATTACGCAAAGCAAATCGGCCACAAAGAATCAGAGATTGTTCGACTTCTAATCTCGCGGGAATCTCGAATCAGGTGGCTAGAAAGCTCGCTAAACACCGAAGATCCTTCCCAGACAGAATCCGACTTGGCGCTCACAAAGAAAAATATAGGCGAGCCGTTTCCTGTCGGAGAGCCTCAAACCGAATAGTGAAGAAATGTCACCCCCCGCGTCACCCCAATCGGCAATTCAAAAAAGAGGCTTAGCTATTTCTAGCTAAGCCTCTGATAATATTGGAGCGGGAGACGAGATTTGAACTCGCGACCCTCACGTTGGCAACGTGATGCTCTACCACTGAGCTACTCCCGCGCGGGGTCTTACCGCCGTGATCCCGTGAAGGAATCTAGGGCGGCGGCCGCATATTACGCCGACCGGTCGGGTTTGCAAGGCCGTCCGGCCTCGCAGAGCAAGCCCGCAGCCTTGGCCCATTACTCGGGGCGGCGTTGCGTCCGGCGATAGAGATTGTATCTTGCGGCCATGGCCGCAACCCCTGACGACCTATTCGCCCGCCTGACCGATCTCGGCATCGAAACGGTCACGCATCAGCATCCCCCGCTTTACACCGTGGAAGAGAGCAAGGCGCTGCGCGGCGACCTGCCCGGCGGCCACTGCAAGTCGCTCTTCCTGCGCGACAAGAAGCGTGCCCTCTGGCTGGTGGTGACGTTGGAGGACCGTGCGGTCGACATGAAGGCGCTGCGCAAGCTGATCGGCGGGTCGGGCAGCCTTTCCTTCGGCAGCCCCGAACTGCTGGACGAGGTGCTGGGGGTCAAGCCCGGCTCGGTGACGCCTTTCGCGCTGATCAACGATACCGAACAGCGCCTCTCAGTGGTGCTCGACGAGGAGATGCTGGGCTTCGATCCGCTCAACTATCACCCGCTCACCAACACCGCGACGACCGCAATCGCACCGGCCGAGCTGGTGCGCTTCATCGAAGCCTGCGGGCACGCATCGACGGTCCTCGACATGGGCCCGGCGACGCGGCCGGAATCCTAAGAGCGTCGCGCTTACGGGAATTCAGTTCTGAAGCGCCGACTGGATTTCAGGGTGGAAAGAGGGCGATAGCGTACACAACACACCGCCCGGGGGCTTGCCTCGCCCTGCGCGAACCGCCATCTTTTGGATCAAGGGCGCCCGGAACGCGCCCTCCTGGCGATCATCTCTACGGGGTTTGCATTCATGGAAACGCTACTTTCGGCCGGGCCGGCCGCGCCCGCCGACGTGATCAAGGACGCAACCACGGCCACGTTCATGGCCGACGTCGTGGAGGCCTCCAAGGAGGTCCCCGTGATCGTCGATTTCTGGGCCACCTGGTGCGGCCCCTGCAAGCAGCTGAGCCCGCTCCTGGAGAAGCTGGTCACCGAGGCGCGCGGCGCGGTCAAGCTGGTCAAGATCGACGTGGACCAGAACCAGGATTTGGCCCAGCAGTTCCGGGTCCAATCGATCCCCTCGATCTTCGCCTTCAAGGACGGCAAGCCGGTCGACGGCTTCGCCGGCGCGCTGCCCGAAAGCCAAATCAAATCCTTCATCCAGCGCCTGACCGGCGACACGGGCCCCTCGCCCATCGACCAGGCGCTGGAGCAGGCCCAGGCCGCCTACGATGCCGGCGACTATGGGGAGGCCGGCAATCTCTACATGGAGGTGCTGAGCCATGACCAGGCGAACGCCAAGGCCGTCGCAGGTGTGATCCGCTGCGCCGTTGCCTCGGGCCAGCTCGACCAGGCGCGCCAAATCCTGGAACAAATACCGGAGGAGGCGCTGAAGGACCCGGAGATTGCCGCCGCCAAGACGGCCTTCGATCTCGCCGAGGAGGGCCAGAACGCCGGCGCGGATTTGGCAAGTCTGGAGACACAGGTCGCCGCCGATCCCGGTAACCACCAGGCTCGCTTTGACCTCGCCGTCGCACTCTACGGCCAAAGCAACGCCGAAGCCGCGATCGACCATCTGCTGGAGATCGTCAAGCGCGACCGGGAATGGGAAGACGACGGGGCGCGAAAGCGCTTGGTGGAGATCTTCGAGGCACTGGGTTTCAGCCATCCGGAAGCCGTGGCTGGACGGCGCAAGTTGTCATCGATGCTGTTTTCCTGAGCGGTTCCGATGATCGAAGCCCCACAAGGCGTTGAGGAGCTTCCGGCAACGATCCCGATCTTTCCGCTTGCCGGCGTGTTGCTGCTGCCCCGCGCGCGCTTGCCACTGCAGATGTTCGAACCGCGTTATGTCGCCCTGGCCGAGGATGCGATGGCCGGCGACCGCGTCATCGGCATGATCCAACCGCGCCAGCAGGAACAACAGATGCCGGATGACGCCCCGGATGTCTTCGAAACCGGCTGCCTCGGACGCATCGTTGAGCATCGGCGTACGGACGACGGCCGCCACCTTGTCACGCTGGCCGGTATCTGCCGCTTCGCGGTCGCAGAGGAGGTCGCCCCGCAGCGCGGCTATCGGCGCGTGGTTGCCGATTACAGCGCCTTTGCCGACGATCTGGACGATGTCGGAACGGCGGTCGGCCCTGACGCTTTCGACCGGGCGCGGTTCCTCGCGGCACTGCGCGACTATATGGACACCAACGGTATCGCCGCCGATTGGGAGGCGATCGACGAATCCTCCGATGATCGGCTGGTTTCGGCGCTGGCGATGCTGTGCCCCTTCGCGCCCAGCGAAAAGCAGGCACTGCTCGAATGCGCCAGCCTCGGCGGACGGGCCGAGGCGATGACGACGCTATTTGAGATGTCGGTAGCCGAAGGCGGCGCCAGCCGGCCGACCAGTCACTGAAGGAGGCGCGACGATGACCGGCGAGGACAATAAATCCACCGCAGAAGCGCCGACGCGCCATCAAGCGGTCGATCCCAAGCTGCTGGAGTTCCTGGTCTGCCCCGTGACCCATGCGACGCTGCGATACGACGCGCAGGCCGGCGAGCTGATCAGCGAGGCGGCGGGCCTCGCCTATCCGATCCGCGACGGCATCCCGATCATGCTGGAGGACGAGGCGCGGGTCCTCGACGACAGCCCATGAGTAGCCGGCCATGAGTAGCCGGCCATGAGTAGCCGGCCATGAGCAGCCGGCCATGAATAGCCGACCATGAGCGATCCCGACGACGGCGCCGGACATTGGCCCAGCGAGATCAGGCTCGAGCGCGAGACCAAGACCCTGCATGTGAGCTTCGAGGACGGCAAGACCTTCGCGCTGCCGGCCGAACTGCTGCGCGTGGAGAGCCCGTCGGCCGAGGTCCAAGGCCACGGCGAAGGCAAACAGATCGTTGCCGGCCGTCGCCATGTCGGCATCATGGAGATCGAGCCGATCGGCCATTACGCCATCCGCATCACCTTCGACGACCTACACGACAGCGGGATTTTCTCCTGGGGCTATCTCTACGGGCTCGGCGCCGCAAAAGACGCGGTCTGGGCGCAGTATCTGGCGGCGCTGGAGACCAAGGGTCTGAGCCGGGATCCCTAGGGTTCGTCCCGTCGGCTCCAGACCGCTCCCCTTTTTGGCTTTGCCGATCCGTGGCCGGCCCACTCCCCCACCCGATCAACTTTTGGGCTCTGCCGGTCCGTGGCCGGCCCACTCCCCCACCCGACCACGCTTTTGGCTCTGCCGGTCCGTGGCCGGCCCACTTCCCCACCCGACCACCCATGAGCATACGATCCCGTGGGTGGTCAGGTGGGGGAGTGGGCCGGTGCGAGGCGTCAGCCAAAGCCACGTCCCTAAAGCCGCTCGCCTTTCATCAGCCGCGGCAAATCGCCTACCACACCCATAGCGTGGCGCATGAAAAAGCGCTTGGCGGGTCCGGCGGCATTGACTGCGGCGAGGCCCAGATCGCGAACCACGCGCACGGCTGCAATATCGTTTGAGAACAATCGGTTGAGCCCGTCGGTCACGACCACGAGCGCCATCGCATCGAAGCGGCGCCAGCACTGGTAGCGCTCCAACACGTCGGCGCTGCCGATATCGAGGCCGAGTCGAGCCGCCTCGACCAGCACTTCGGCCAGCGCCGCCACACCGCGAATGCCAAGGTTGAGGCCTTGTCCCGCGATCGGGTGGATGGCGTGGGCTGCGTCGCCAACAAGCGCCAGGCGCGGGCCGATATAGCGTTCGGCATGCTGCAGCGAAAGTGGATAGGACCAGCGCCCGCCCAGCACTTTAACGTCGCCGTACCAGGGCCCGAAGCGGCGTCCGAGTTCGGCCGAAAAAGCCGCGTCATCGAGCGTCAACATCGCCGGCGCCAGATCCTCGCGCTCGGTCCAGACGATCGAGGAGCGGTGGCCGTTACTAGGATCATCGGTCATCGGCAGCACGGCGAAGGGCCCCGCCGGTAAAAACCGCTCATGAGCGATGCCGCGATGCGGTCGCTCATGGCCCATGGTGCAAACGATACCGGTCTGCCGGTAGCTCCAGCTCGAAACGCCAATCCCGGCTTGCTGGCGCAACCCGGATTGGCGTCCCTCCGCGCCAACGGCCAGAGAGGCCCGAATCTGCGTGCCGTCACTCAAGGTCGCATCGACACCGCCGGCCCCGAACTCGATGGTCTCCAGCGTCGCCGGCGCCCGCAGATCGACCGCCGGGACCTCGGCGCTGCGACCATGCAGGCCGACCCGGATCGCCCGGTTTTCCACGATATGCCCTAGAGGCTCGTCACCGACCTCGCTGTGGTCGTAGTGCAGGAAGAGTGGCGAGGCGCCGTCGGAGACCCGGATGTCGAGGATCGGCTCGGCATGGGGCGCCATCGCCGCCCAACTCCCAAGTCCCTCCAAAACCAACCGCGAGCCGTAGGCAATTGCGGACGACCGGCCGTCATAGGGTGCGGCAAGCGCGGCTTCTGGATCGTCGCGGTCGACCACAATCACGTCGAGCCCGGCGCCGCCCAGTGCCAACGCCAGCGAATGACCGACCATGCCACCGCCAACGATCAGCACGTCGGCCGATCGAACTGAAGCCCCGGTACGTTTGGCGCTGTCCCGCGATCCTGCCATACGCGAAATCTTGCGCTGCACCGCCTTCCCTGTCCAGCCGGCGTCATGCGACCAAGTGCCACCGGCGAGCGCATTTCGCCCAAAATATAAGCAAAAATGCCAGGCCGAGCGATCTTGCTCAAAAAATAGGCAAAAATGCCGCTGCGGCGCCAGCCTTTCAGACCAAGAACCGCCGCATACCGCGCTGCAGCATAACTGGCATGGTTATTGAAAGGTTAAGGCTGTCGGCCTCGTAAGGCGTGGGGTCGAACAGCCGGGCAGAACGGGAGGGGAGACCACCGACATGAAGCTCATCACAGCGATCGTGAAGCCTTTCAAGCTCGACGAAGTGCGCCAAGCGCTGACCGCGATGGGCGTCGAAGGGCTGACCGTGGCCGAAGTCAAAGGATTTGGCCGCCAGAAAGGTCACACAGAAATCTATCGCGGTGCGGAATACGAAGTCAGCTTCGTGCCCAAGGTACGCGTCGACGTCGTGGTCACCGATGCGCTCGCCGACAAGACCGTGGATGCGATCACAGGGTCGGCCCGCACCGGCAGCATCGGCGACGGCAAGATCTTTGTCTCCGAGGTCGGCCGGGCCGTGCGCATACGTACCGGCGATACCGACAACGACGCGCTCTAGAGGAGGGGCTGCCATGAACGCGATACCGACATTCGACAAACGGCCGCTCCCGCATCGGGGCTCGGCCTTCGACCTTGCCGCACCGCTACGATTCCTGGCACTGACGGCGCTGGGCGCGACGGTGCTGTCCGGCCTGCCTGGGGAGGCGCTGGCCGCAGAGAAAGCCAAGATCGACACCGGCGACACGGCCTGGATGCTGACCGCGACCGCCATCGTGCTCTTGATGACGATCCCGGGGCTGGCGCTCTTTTATGGCGGCATGGTTCGCAAGAAGAACGTGCTGACCATGGTCATGCAAGTTTTCGCAACCGCTTGTATCGCCACCATCGTCTGGTTCGCGGTCGGCTACTCGATCGCCTTCGGCGGCGAGGGGCCCTATTGGGGCGGGCTTTCCAAAGCCTTCCTGAACGGCGTCGGCAAGGATGCGGTCGAGGGCACCATCCCCGAGACCGTCTTCATGACCTTTCAGATGACCTTCGCCATCATCACCCCGGCGCTCATCGTCGGGGCCTTCGCCGACCGGGTGAAGTTTTCCGCGCTGATCGTCTTCGTGACGCTTTGGCTGATCGTTGTCTATGCGCCGATCACCCATTGGGTGTGGGGCGGCAAGGGCTGGATCCTGGAGCTGGGCGCACTCGACTTCGCCGGCGGCACCGTCGTGCATATCAATTCCGGCGTGGCCGGCCTGGTTGCCGCGATCATCATTGGCAAACGCGTCGGCTTCGGTCGCGAGGACATGGCGCCGCATAACCTGGTGCTGAGCCTGGTCGGAGCGGCTCTCCTGTGGGTCGGCTGGTTTGGCTTCAATGCCGGCTCGGCGCTCGGCGCGGGCGCCAGCGCCGGTATGGCCATGGCGGTGACCCAAATCGCTTCGGCCGCCGGCGCGATGTCATGGCTGACAGTCGAGTGGCTTCAGCGCGGCAAGCCGACCGTGCTGGGCATTATCTCCGGCGCCATTGCGGGCCTGGTGGCGATTACCCCGGCGAGCGGCTTCGTCGACCCCAAGGGCGCGCTCTTCATCGGCTTGATCGCGGGCGTCGTCTGTTACTGGGCGGCGACCAGCCTGAAACGGAAGTTTGGCTATGACGACGCGCTTGACGTCTTCGGCATCCACGGTGTCGGCGGCATCGTCGGCGCCGTCCTGACCGGTGTGTTTGCCGTCAAGGCGATTGGCGGCACGGCGGGCGCGCTCGAAGGCAATGCGAGCCAGATCCTGACCCAGGTCTACAGCATCCTTGGCACCATCATCTGGTCGGGCGCGGTTACCGCGCTGCTGCTCATTCTCATCAAATCCACCATCGGGCTTCGGGTCAGCGAAGAGGAAGAACGCGACAGCCTCGACCAGCGCCTCCACGGCGAGGCGGTGCACTGACGACGGTCCGGCCCCCCCCAGCGCTAGGTCGAACGAGGGGGCCCCAACCGGGCCCCCTCGTATTTTTCGCAAAAACCAACCGGTGCGGCGCAACGACCTCCCCCCGGCTTTTCCGCGTGACAGCCACCGCCCCGCCTGCCTATACAAACCCGCCGCCCTCAGCGGTATTATCGGGCCCGGCCCGGCTGCCAACCCAATCACCTGACGTCACTGATCGAAGGATATAGCCCATGGACGCCGAACCGGTCTTCATACGCTCGATGGTCAACGGCGCCGCTCAACAGGACGGGGGCGCGGTCGCTTTCGAAATAGTGGCCGACGGCGACCAGACCTTTCCCTTCGCCTGCGCCACGGAAGACGTGGAGAAGGTTGTGAGCTGGCTGATCGGCCTCGGATTGTTGGCCGAGCAGACCCGCGCGGATCAGGGCGGCGAGGCGCCGCCGGAAAAGACCGGTATCAACGCCACGCCGAACCCGGTGAAGCGGGCTGCCGCGGCATCGGGACAGGCCGATGGGGGCGTAGTTATCGGTTTCGACATGGGCCTGTTCGATCTTGCCTTTAATTTGCCGCAAGAAGCAGCCAAGACTCTGCATGCCGCATTGGGTCGCGCGATCGGGGGCTAGTCCACTTACCCAATCACCCAGTATATTGTGGTAGAGTCGGGAAACGCAGCGCCATATCTTGTGTGTCGGTCATGAGCGCGGCAATACCCTTGTAGGGGGATCGGTCGGGCCCCAGATGCGTTTCTGGGGTGTGTTTCGGGTTTGTACCCCGTGCATGATCAGGCCCAGCCGACGGATGCGCCCCATCGGCGCGACGTATTCGGGATGTGATATGGCCAATGCCTACCGCGGCTCCGCCGCACGATCGCGTCAAACGTCCTTCATGCCGCCGGGATTGGCCGCCAGCCTACGCCGCCGGGCGCGCCAACTTGTGGGTCTGGTCCTGGTCGGCGCCGGTTTCGCACTGGCGTTGGCGCTGGTGACCTTCGATCCTGGCGATCCGTCGTTCAATCGCGCCACCGCCGATACCGCGCAGAACCTCCTCGGCCGACCCGGAGCCTATCTGGCCGATTTGCTGTTGCAGTCGATCGGCATTGCCGGCGCGTTATTCGCGCTGGTGCCGGCGGTCTGGGGTTGGCGCCTCCTCACCGACCGAGCGCTCGCCCCGTTGTGGTTCCGGCTGACCCTGGTGCCGATTGCAGTGATCGTCGCAACTGTCGCCTTCGCCGCCATCCCGGCCCCCGAGAGCTGGCCGCTGCGCGCCGGGCTCGGCGGTGTCGCTGGTGCGTTGTTGTTGGCGAATGCCGTCAAGATCACCGCCGCCCTTGGCATAGGCGTCGGCCCCGGCATAGTCGGCGCGGTGGCAGGGGCGCTCGCGCTGCTGGCGCTAAGCGTCGGCTTGGCAATGACCGGGCGCGAATGGCTGACGGGCACCATCGTCACAGCGCGTGGATTGTGGCGGAGCGCCGTGATCAGCGTCCGCGGCATCGCCCGGCTTTTCCGCCGCCGCCCACGACCGAAACGCGCGGCCAAGCCCAAACGCGGCGGCACGGCAAAGCGCCAGCGCGGCTCAACGATCGTCGCCGGCGAGCGCGCCGAGCCCCGCCTCAACCTTCGCGTCGACATGGATGAGCCGCCAGCGGCAGACACCCCGGAGGTGCAAGTTGAGCGGCCGGCCCAACGTCGAGCCGAGCGCAAGGCCGAGGCCCGCCAGAAGCCTGCGCGGTCGCGCGTCCAGCCGCGCCAGACCTCTTTGGCGCTCGGCGGCGATTATTCGCTGCCCGCACTCGATCTGCTCTCCGAGCCCCGCCAAACGGGCGACATGGCCGCCCTCGACGAGGCCGCCCTCAATCACAACGCCCAGATGTTGGAGTCGGTGCTGGAGGATTTTGGCATCGGTGGCCAGATCACCAAGGTGCGCCCGGGGCCGGTGGTAACGTTGTACGAATTCGAACCCGCGCCGGGGATCAAATCGTCGCGCATCGTCAACCTGTCGGACGACATTGCTCGTTCGATGAGCGCTCTCTCGGTCCGCGTCGCCGTTATTCCGGGCCGCACAGTGCTCGGCATCGAGCTGCCCAACGGCGACCGCGAGACCGTGTTCCTGCGCGAGCTTCTGGCCTCCGATGCGATGGACCGCTCCAAGGCCGCGCTCGGGCTGATGCTCGGCAAGGACATCGGCGGCGGCCCTGTGGTGGCCGACCTCGCCCGCATGCCGCACTTGCTGATTGCCGGCACCACCGGCTCGGGCAAATCCGTCGCGATCAACACGATGATCCTTTCGCTGCTCTATCGGCTCACGCCCGAGCAATGCCGCTTCATCATGATCGACCCGAAGATGCTGGAGCTCGCGGTCTACGACGACATCCCCCATCTGCTGGCCCCCGTGGTCACCGATCCGCGCAAGGCGATCGTGGCGCTGAAATGGGTGGTGCGCGAAATGGAAGAGCGCTACCAGGCGATGTCGAAACTCGGCGTGCGCAACATACAAGGCTTCAACACGCGGCTGGCCGATGCGCGCAAGAAACGCGAAGTCCTGAAGAAACGCGTGCAGACCGGCTTCGATGCGGAGAGCGGCCAACCGATCTACGAGGAGCAGGATCTCGACCTCACGCCGCTGCCCTACATCGTCGTCGTGGTCGACGAGATGGCCGACCTCATGCTGGTCGCCGGCAAGGACATCGAAATCGCCGTGCAGCGCCTGGCGCAGATGGCGCGCGCCGCCGGCATTCATCTGATCATGGCGACGCAGCGACCCTCGGTTGATGTCATAACAGGAACCATCAAGGCCAACTTCCCGACCCGCGTCAGCTTCCAGGTGACCTCCAAGATCGACAGCCGTACCATCCTGGGCGAGCAGGGCGCCGAACAATTGCTGGGCCAGGGCGACATGCTCTACATGGCCGGCGGCGGTCGCATCACCCGTGTCCACGGCCCCTTCGTGTCCGACAACGAAGTCGAGGACGTGGTGCGCTTCCTGAAGTCCCAGGGCCAACCCGATTATCTCGACGACGTCACCGAATCGGAAGAAGGCGGCGGCTTCGGAGGCCTCGACCTGGGTGGCAGCGGCAGTGGCGGGGGTGCCGACGAGGAACTCTACCAGCAGGCCGTCGCCGTGGTCGCGCGCGAAGGCAAGGCTTCGACCAGCTTCATCCAGCGTCACCTGCAGATCGGCTACAACCGCGCCGCGCGGCTGATCGAACGCATGGAAGCGGACCAAGTCATCAGCCCCGCCAACCACGCCGGCAAGCGCGAAGTGCTGATCGGCGACCACTAGTTGGCATGACAATAACCATGCGAAATATTGTCGTTGCCATCGGTACGCTTGCCGCAACATTTGTTGTTACGGCAAACCATGCGGAAGCCGCTTTGAACGCCGCCGACCGCCGGGTGGTGTCCCGCGTCGAAAGCTACCTGAACGCCATCCGCACATTGACCGCGCGTTTCGTTCAAGCCGAACCCAATGGCTGGATTGCGGAGGGCGCGATCTATCTTCAGCGGCCCGGCAAGATGCGCATCGAGTATGACCCGCCGCACCGCTTCCTGATGGTCACCACGGGCCGCGCTCTGATCGTCTATAACGGCGAGACAGACACGACCATGCATCTGCCGATGAGCGCGTCGCCGGTCTCTTTCCTGCTCACAAAGCGGGTCGACTTGAGCCGCAACGCGGAGGTTCGCCGCGTGGAACGGCGCCCGGGCAGCTACGTGCTCACCGTCACCAAAAAGGGCGGTGGTCCGGCGACGCTGCGCCTGGTCTTCCGGCGCAAGCCCTTCGGGATCAAGGAATGGACAGTGATCGACGCCAAGCGCAAGGCCGTGCGTGTGGTCCTTCTCGATCCTTTGATCGGGCATCCGATCGACCCGGTGAAGTTCCTTTTTGCCAAGCCCGGCCGACGCGGCGCCAAAGGACGACGCGGCAGGCCGCCCAAGGTCAAGTCGATGGATCTCAACTGATCCCCATCTTGGGATAGACCGGTGCGGATTGATCTGGTGAATTCATTTTGGCTCTGTCGGGGCCGGGGCCAGTCCTCGCACCCACCCGGCCGCCTTTTGGGCTCTGCCGGTCCGTGGCCGGCCCACACCCCCACCCGACCACCCATGAGCATACGATCCCGTGGGTGGCCGGGTGGGGGAGTGGGCTGGTGCTGTCACTGCCAGAGGCAAAGAACGCCGGTCCGGCACAAGCCCGCTCCCGTCACGCTTTGAACAGCGTATTGCCCACCGAACACAAAACGGTCACGATTGCACGTCAGGAGTCGACCATCATGCGATTGCCGTTCGCCATACTTGTTTTTCTGGTGCTGGGCGCCGGTCCGGCCGCGGCCGAATTGAGCGCCAGTGCCCAGGCGACGCTGAGCCGCGTGGAAAAATACCTGAATGGCATCCGCACTTTCGAAGCACGCTTCATTCAGGTTTCCGACAATGGCGGGCTGGCGGAGGGCCGCATCTACATGCAGCGGCCGGGCAAGATGCGCATCGAGTACAAGCCGCCGGTGCCGCTGATCCTGGTCGCCACCGGCAAGTTGATCATCCTCTACGATCGCAAGCTAGACCAGACGACGCATCTGCCGTTGGCGGCGTCGCCGGCGTCCTGGCTGCTGGCCGAGCGCCTGGCCATCCGCGAGAAGATCAACGTCACCGAAGTTCGCCAGGCCGGCGGGCGGGTCTATCTGAGCATGGTCCAGAAGGGCAAGGAAGCGAAAGGCACGCTGCATCTGGTCTTCCTCGATGCGCCGCTCCGCCTGCGGGAATGGATCGTCGTCGACGCCCAGCGCCGCCGCACAAAGATCGTTCTGGTCGACGCTCGCGAAGGCGGCAAGCTCGACCCCCGCCTCTTCATCTTTGAGCGTCCGGCCCGCAAGGGCGGCGATAACACCAACCGGCGTTGAGCATGAGCCTAGCGCTCTGCCGTTTCATTTTCGCCCGGGCGGGCGGCAAAGGGGCTGGCGAGCAGGCCCGGAAAATCACGCTCCGAACGCCCCTCCGTGCCAATTTTCATGGTGGACGAACGCCGGGTCCGGCTGCGGCTGCCGAAGAGCCTGTCCCACAGGCTGAGCACGGTGCCGTAATTCGAGTCGGTATCACGGCGCACCGCATGATGGTGCACCCAGTGGATCGACGGGGTGATCACAACGAGTGACAGCGGCGCCTCGACCCATCGCGGCAGGCGTAGGTTCGAATGGTGGAAGATCGCCGAGGCCAGGATCAGGGTCTCAAAAGCGATCACCGTCGCGAACGGTACACCCAGGACCACGATCACGACCGCTCGGACCAGCGCCGAGGCGATGACCTCGCCAAGATGGAAGCGGCCCGCCGAGGTGGTGTCCAGAAAGCGGTCGAGATGGTGAACCTCGTGAAAGCGCCATAGCAGCGGAACGACGTGGTTTGCCCGGTGCCACCAGTAGAGCCAAAAATCGAGCAGCAAGAAATCGAGCGCCAGACCGGTCCAGCCGCTCCACCAGCCCGGCCGCAATCCCAGTCCGATGCCCGAGGCCCACAGCGTCACGGGCACGACCACCAGCAGGGAAACACCAATATTGACCGCGAAAAGCCCGCCGTTCTTTGCGAGCCTCGGCCAGTCGCCGAACCAGTCCCGCGATGTCACCGCCGAGGGCACCAGGCGCTCGGCCAGGAAGAACAACGCGAACCAGGCGGCCACCGCGACGCTCTTGTAAGGCAGGATGTCGCTGGCGAGAACGTCCATGGATTGGATATGGAAGGCGGGTACGGCCTTGCCAAGCTCGGGCGGGCTGGCCAGTTTGTCGGGGAACTCAGAAACGGCAATGCGACCGCGAGGAATGGGAATAGGTATGACCGCAACACCGCCGCTGATCGGGGTCACCGCCTGCGTGCGCGAATATGACGGCGTGCCCCATCATGTCGCGCGCATCCAGTACTTGGCGGCGGTACCCTCGGCGGTCGGCGGGGTCCCCGTGATCGTGCCAGCGCTTTCCGGCGAACATATGGGCGCGCTCAAGCTAGCGGCCGTGCTCGATCGCATCGACGGTCTTCTGGTCACCGGCAGCCCCTCCAATGTCGATCCCGGTCTCTATGGCGGTGAAGCAAGCCGGCCGGGCACGATGCACGACCCTGATCGCGACGAGGCGGTGCTACCGCTGATCGCCGCGGCCCTTGAGCGCGGCTTGCCGATGCTGGCGCTGTGTCGAGGTTTGCAGGAGTTGAACGTAGCGCTCGGCGGCACGCTCCATCAGAACCTCCAGGAGCTGCCCGGCAAGATGGATCATCGGGCCGACATGTCGCTGCCTGTTGCAGCGCGCTATGACCTCGCCCACGACGTCGAATTGGCGCCCGAGGGACTGCTGGCCGGCTTCGCCGGCGGCACCAAGCTGAGGATCAATTCGCTGCACGCTCAGGGCATCGACCGCATAGGCAAGGGCCTGGCGGTGGAAGCAACCGCACCCGACTGCGTCATCGAGGCGGTGCGGCTCGACGACCCCGAACGCTTCGTGGTGGCAATCCAATGGCATCCCGAATGGGGCATCGAGCAGAGTTCCTTTGCCCGCAACCTATTCGCCGCCTTCGGGGCCGCGGCGCTCGCCCACCGCGACGGCGTCGCTGCGTCGCCTGCGCGCGCCGCGCGCGGCTGACCGCGGCGAGGCGCTTCAGATCACCCGCACCCATCACCCCACTAACACAAGCCCAGTCACGCAGGATCCCCCAGCCCATGCGCATCGTTACCTGGAATATCAATTCGGTCCGCCTGCGTTTGCCATTGGTGGCACAGCTCACCAAGGCCGTGGCGCCCGACGTCTTGTGCCTGCAGGAGACCAAGGCGAACGATGATGTTTTCCCCGCCGACGCACTGCGCGCGCTCGGCTACGAACACCTGCTGTTCCGCGGCATGAAGGGCTATAACGGCGTCGCCATTCTGTCGCGCGTTCCCCTTCAGGAAGGCGGCTCGCGCGACTGGTGCGGCAAGGAAGACGCGCGGCACGTCGCGGCAATCCTGCCGGGCGATATCGAGCTCCACAACTATTACATTCCCGCCGGCGGGGACGAACCCGACCCGGAGATCAACGACAAGTTCGCCCACAAGCTCGACTTTCTGCGCGAGCTGGCGAACTGGTGGGGCGAGCGGCGCGACGAGAGTGCAAAGCGTGTGATCCTCGGTGATTTCAATATCGCCCCGCTGGAAAGCGACGTCTGGTCGCACAAACAACTCCTCAAGATCGTCAGTCACACACCGATCGAGGTCGAGCATCTCGGCGCCGTGCAGGCGGCGCATGGCTGGATCGACGCCCTCCGCCATTTCGTGCCGGACGAGGAGAAGATCTACAGCTGGTGGAGCTATCGCTCGCGCGACTGGCAGGCGAACGATCGCGGGCGCCGCCTCGACCATATCTGGGTCACCCCGGCGCTGAAACCAGCGCTGCGCTCGGCCTCGATCCTGCGCGAAGCGCGCGGCTGGGAGAAGCCGTCGGACCACGTGCCCGTGATCGTCGATCTGGAGGTCTGACCGATCAGGGCTCGATCAGACCAAGGACCGACTTAGGGCAGGGCTGCCGATGTGTCAGACTATTGGGCATCGGCGAACTCTTGGGCGGAAATCTGCAGATGTTGGCGACCCGCGAGAGCCAGCACCGTTTACCGAAATGCCGAAATCAGGCGACACCACCGGGCTCCGGCACGGCGCGGCCTGTCAGTCCCGCGATTGGTTTGCCGTCCGCGCCAGGTACGCTCACACCGAGCATCGAAAATAGTGTCGCTCCGACGTCCATAACCGATGATGTGCCGTCAAGTTCGGCGGGTTCGATCCCCGGCCCACAAGCCAACATCAAGCCATGTGGCGTGTGATCCCCGGACCTTGATCCGTCGAATTTTTCCCGCACCTCGCCAATAGCCGGCGAACGTACCGCATCGATAAGGGAGGCGCGGTTCCAGACCACGAATAGATCCGGCAGGTAGGCGATATTCTCCCCGGTGTACTCGGCGTCGATGCGCACGACTTCGTCTACGGCCGGCAAGCCGGTATCGGCATTGACCAATTCGAGCAGCGAATCGCTCAATCGATCGCAATAGTCGTCATAGTCTCGGCCCGGCTTGACCACACCCGATGGCTCGCGGCCAATCAGATTGACCCGGATTGCCCCGCTGTTGTCATTGTGGGGGACGGCAAAGGAATGCCGGTGCTGGCGTTCCGAACCCAGCACTGAGTCCTCCACCGAGATTGCGAGGCGGCGAAATCTGTTTCGGATCGAAATCGGCAGTAGATTCCGGTAAACGGCCTGCAACGGCGGCATGACGCGAGACCGTCTCAACGTCGCTTCGGGCTCCAGCTTGATAAGCACCCGGTCCAACAATTGATTTCCGGTGTAATTCGGACCCATTCCCGGTCCCGCCAAAATCACAATCGTCGTATCTTTTCCGGCGGCTTCGACAAGTCGCCCGACGGCCTCGTCCAGCGATCTGTACACGTCCTCCATCGGATCGCCGAGCCGCGACGCCAGAGCTGCATCATGTCGGGGATGCGACGGATCGTGCAAATGCCAACCGATATGCCCCGCATCGTGGGATTCGCCATAGGCCGTCATGAACAGGTCCCAACCTCCTTGCTTGAGAAGGTCGAGCGACATGTCCGTCTTGGTCTTGATCCGGTCGCGCAAACTCTGAAAGAACGCGACCTCATCCGGTGCCATCTCGAATGCGATGTCGGCATTGCCGCCTAACGGATCGCCCCCGTATTTGGCAGTAGTTTCAGAGATCAGCTCCTGCGGCCAACTTCGAGGGCTGCCGGTAATGTCGTGGGCCAGCCAATCCGAAACTTGAACGCCGTTGATACCCGGCGTGAGCGGAGCCCGCACCATGTCAATCACCGCCACCCTTCCACCGTTCTCGCTCACCAACTCCCAAACTGGCTTGCGCCGGTAGTCCGAGTCCTCGCGAAAATATGATATTCGGTAAGAGCCCGGCTCAATCTGCCGGTAGTAATACTGGGACGTCTTCGATGGGTCGAAGCCGGTAAAGAAAGAAGACCAGAACACGCTGTTGCCGAAGCCGTTCGGCGTCGTAACTGCCGCTTGCCGACTCCGGCTTATCAAAGCGCTCAAATTCGGCAGCAACCCTAACGCGCACCATTTGCGCATTAGGGACGGATCTGCTGAATCCAGGCCGATAAATAACAATCTCGGCGCTTCAATGGCCATTTCAGTTTATCCACAAGGTGTTGCTCCACCGGACGATAGCAAAGTATAAGCTAGAATGGGGTGTTTGTTGAAAACGCACCTCAAAAGCTGAGTGGAATTCGCTGATGATAAGCACCGCGTCATCCATCTTGGGGCAATGTTCGCCATGCTGAGCGTTGGTGAGAGGGTGACACTAACAAAAAACAGCCAGGGAGAACCGACCATCAGAACGACAAAGCACACGCGCGAGTTGAGCTAAAACGTGCCAGTCGCCACGGTCGTCATCGCTGCGTACAACGCTCAATACTACATTGAGAAGGCGGTCCGCTCGGCGCTTGAGCAGACCCTTGTCGATATTGAGTTGGTGGTGGTGGACGATGCGTCCAGCGACGCTACGAGTTCGATCGTTGAGGCAATCCAGCGTTCCGACGCCCGCGTTCGCCTGCACAAAGAACAACTGAATCTTGGAAAAAGTGAGGCGCGGAACTTCGGTATTTCCCTAGCTCGCGGAGAGTGGATCGCGATCCTCGATTCGGATGATTGGTTCGCGCCCGAAAGGCTCCAAACACTTGTCGCACTGGGCGAGGCGACCTCAGCCTCCGTTGTTGTCGACAATCAAAATTTTGTTCTGGACGGCGACCGCCAAGTTTGGCGCAGCTTGTTTGACGTTCGCAGGTCATCGTCACGCCGGATCGACGCCGCGGAAATGGTCAGGTTGGATATGCCCGGGACAAACGGAACCGCGGGTCTCCTAAAACCGCTGATTCGGCGCTCCTTCCTGAACAGCAACAGTATTCGTTACGATCCGGATATGCGAACCGGTGAGGATTTTGATTTCCTGATGCGGTGCCTGGATCACTGTCCGCATCTCCAATATGTTTCAAAACCAATGTACAATTATAGGATTCGGCCGGATTCTGATAGCCGGTCCAGATCTAGCGGTGATTTGGAAGTCATTGTGACAAGCAACGATAGAATTGTTCAAAGTTATTCTGGCACTAATGCCGAAGCTGTGATGCCGCTACTTAGCAAAAGAGGGCGTTTACTTCGAAATCTGCAGCTATGCAAAAAGGTTGCTGAAGCATTTCAGGGAAAAGACTCAGCCCTGACGGCTGCCATGGTGCTACGGCGACCATCAGTCATTCCATTTGCGCTCTTGCTCATTGCACGCAAGGCGGTTGGCCTGCTCCGCTTCCCGAAACCACGGCTGGCAAGGGCCGGCCGCCGGTCCGCTGACCTACGCACCCAACACTGAAATCCCGTCCTGGACCAGTCTGGCTCTATCGCCCAAGAAACCGCGGACGGTATCGTTTCGGCCGAATTCGAAACCTAAAAATCACCGAAAGCGCAGATCAGTTACCCTCCAGGCGAAACAAATAGTAAGGCCACTCTCCCGCCTCGCCCGGGCTCTCCAGCCGTTCAGCGCCGGCCAATTGCAGGTCCCGATCGGCCACGACGATGGCGTTCGGAGCGATCAGCGGCAGCAGGGCCTCGCGCATCCAGGCGACCAACGTGGCGTCGCGGGCGGCATCCTCGCTGCCAATATCGCAATGCGCCAGCGCGGCCGGTGCACCTGTACGAGCCGGCACCTGGGCAAAGGTCTCACGAAAGTCGCCAGGGAAAAAATGCGCGGCGTCCGGTCCCCACTCGACGCTCGGCGCGCCATCGATGTCGAAAGCGAAAATCTCGCGCTCGGGCAACACCTCGCGCAAAAAGCTATAGGTCCGGCCCTTGCCGTAACCGATCTCCAGCACCGGCCCGGGACGCTGGGCCACCAGTTCTGCGGCATGGGCGAGATATGCGCGCTGGGTGGTAAGCCGCGCGATCATGAGGTCGAGGCGGTTCATGGGAGACGCGCCGGTTCTCGCGCCGAAAGCTGTCTAACTCGACGTCTGCAGCTCGCGGAGCTGTGTGTTCATGCGTTCCAGGCGCTGCGCCAGCTCGCGCATGATCTCCACCGCAATCTGCGGGAACTCCAATACCAGGCGATAAAATAGTTCCTTGGAGATCACCAGCGTCTCAAGCTTCGCCTTGGCCTGCACTGTCGCCGTTCTTGGCACGTCACACAGGATCGCGATCTCGCCGACAATGTCGTTGCGCTTGAACGTCGCCACCGTAAAAGGCCCATTGGCGGTCTCGATAATGATGTCCGCCTCGCCGCCGATGATGATATAGGCGGCATCGCCGTCGTCACCTTGTTTGAAGAGCTCCTGGCCGGGCTCATAGGCGACCCGTTCGGAGGTGAAGGCGAGGAGCTTCAGCTTCGACGGCTCTATATTGGCGAACAGCGGAATGTTCCGCAGCAGTTCAACTTCTTCGTTGAGGCTCACCTTACCCTCCCATCACCCGGCCGTTCATTCGTCCTGCATCATTTCGTGCAGCGCCGTGCCCGGCTTGTTCAGATCATCGTAGGTACCTGTTTCCACGACCCGGCCGCTCTTCATTACCACGACCTTGTCAAAATTCCGTGCATAGGATGCCCGATGCAGTGCCCAGACAACCGAGCGTCCCTTGAACGTCTTCAGCACCGTTTCCAGCACTTGAGCCTGGGCGGCGGAATCCATCGCCGTGATGCCCTCGTTCACGACGAGCGCGTCGGGTTTTTTGATGATGGAGCGGGCGAAGCCGAGCTTTTGCCGCTGGGCGCCTGAGAGCCGCGAGCCGGCGACGCCGACATGATAGTCGAGCCCGGCTTCCATCACCGCCTCGGTCAGATCGAGCTTCGCAAGCGTTTCGGTGATCATGTCGGCGACTTTGTTCTGGGACTGGGCCCGGCCGTAGATCACCTTGCCGAACAGGATATTGTCCTGGAGCGCCGCGGCGGCGTTGTATTTGTCGGAATCGAAGAATTCGACAGTGCCAGCCAGGTCCTCGGGCAGCTCCGCTGCAAACATCCGGCGCGCGTTCAACAGGCGCTCACGCATCGCATCGTCGATCACATCGAGGCGGTGTCGGGCCGAGATCACCTTGAACGGCAGCGACAGCAGCCGCTCACGGTCGTCCTCGCGCATGTCTTCCAGCGACTGCTTGGCGGTGCGGGACAGCGTGGTCTGGTACTCCGGCAAATCCTCCGAACTGATGAAGGAATACTGCTCGAAGAACTCGTGGCCCGGCGGCAGATCGGCAAAAATCTCGATCATGGTCTCGGCCACCGAGCGGCCCATCGCCAGCATGTCGTCGATCAATTCAGCCTTCTCAAGCACCTCCAGGACGTAGGGATTGAGCGCCAGGCGCTCCATGTCGAATGCGTTGCCGACCGGGGTGCCGAACAGCAGGTTTTCACCCAGAGTGGCGTTGTTGTTGTAGGCCGCTTCATCGAATGGCTCGACAAGCTGCGCGTCTTTGCTGTCCTCGAATTGCTTCCGCAGGGTTTGGCGAGCCTTCAGGATGCCCTCGGCCAGATGCGGGTGCCTTTGTGGGTCGGTCGTACCGAGCAGGCCCATGCGGTAGATGTCCTGCTCCATGCCGACCGACCGCAATATCTCGATGGCGCGGCCTTCCAGCGCCTCGACACCGTCTACGCCTGCAGCCCCGTAATCGACCCAATCGGTGTGGAAGTCGTCTGGGTCGTTGCCTGAGAGGACGGCATTCTCGGCGTCCAGCTCTAGCTTGGCCTTTTCCTCGCCTTCCAATTCGCGTTCCCGCGGCGTGTGTTTGAGCCCGTAGAACAGGTTCTCGCGAACTGTGGTCGCGAACATGTAGGGCGTCTGGCCGACATAAGAGAGGCGCCGGCCGGTTACGTATTCGGGCAGCTCGTTGACGTTGGTGCCGCCGATACGGATAGAGCCTGTGGTTGGGAAGATGAGCCTTCCCAGCAACTGCGAAAGATCGTCCCTGCCGGAGCCGCCCGGTCCGACAATTGCCACCTGCTCGTCGAGCTTGAAGGTGGCGCTGACCGAATCGACGGTCTTTACGCGCCCGTCCTCCGACAAATTGACATTGGCCAGGGCAAATTCGCCGGTCAGCTTGTCGACCGGACCCTCCGGCACGGCCTGCAACTCGGCGTCGAGGATTTCCGGCGGCTGGAACTGCTCGATCACTTGTTCGTATTTGATCTTCACGTCTTCGCGAAGCTGGTAGTAGCTGAGCAATTCCTTCCAGGGGCTGGCCAGATCCTTGTAGGCCGCCAGCACCGCGACCAGCGCGCCGAACGTGATCTCTCCTTTGATCACCAGATATCCGCCGACCGAGTAGAAGAAGAACGGCGTGAGCTGAGCGATGAAGTTGTTGAGGAACTTGATGAAGAACTTGAGCTTGAAGAGCTTGTAGCGGATCTCGAAAATTATGCCGAGGCGCGTGGCGATATCGGCGCGCTCCAGGCGCGATGTGTCGTGCGCGTGCACTTCCTGGACGCCGCTGATCGTATCGCCGATGCGGTCGGCCAACTGGCGCACGGTGCGGACGCGCTGCTTGGCCAGCAGGTTGACCTTTTTTTGCAGCTTGGGAATCAGCCAGATCTGGATCGGATAGAGCGCCACCGCAGCGGCGCCCAGGAACGGGTCCTGCACGAAGATGAAGCCCAGATAGACCATCAGCATGCCGCCCTGGAAGGCGGGCAATGCGATCGAATCGCCGATAAATCCGCCGACCGGCTCGACCTCGGCGGTGATCATCGGGATGATTTCGCCCGGCGCGACCTTCTTGAAATGCGGCAATGGGAAGCGCAGCAGGCGCGCGTAAAGCTGGTAGCGCAGGCGCCGCAACATGCGTTCGCCGAGCCGGCCGCGGAATACGTTGATGAAGTATTTGATGCCGCCGCTGATCAGCACGAGCACCAGGAACATCACGCAGAGCGCCATCAAGTAGACGATGATGTCCATCTGATAGCCGAACAGGCTTGCCGTGTTCGTGCCCTGCGCGCCGGGCCCGATGGCCTTGTTGATGATCTCCTTGGGCAGCTGCAGCGTGTAATAAAGGATCGGCCATGAGGCCACGGTCATGGCGAGCATGACCAGTTGCTGACGCTTTGAATAGCGCCAGATAAACTTGAAGATGGTTCCTTCCATCTGTGTCATGCGCCCCGCCCGCATACCCCTGGAACAATCAAGCGACCCCGCCCCGAGACCGGTCGGCGCCAATTCCTTCAGGCCTCCGCAAACCTTCGTGGCGCCGGTCCACACCCCCAAGGCGACGGCCCGGCGGGCGACACGTTAGCGCAGCCCGGGTAGAGCGTAAACGCCCGACGGCACACTTGGCCCCATACGCTATCGCCGTCATCCCGAAACGGTTTCCGAACAGACCTGTTTCATGGCATAATGTGGATATCTGCGAGAGGGAAACGGTCGGGTCTGCGGGGCGGAACATTGGGCGTTGAAGGGCGCGACGCGCGCATCCTCATTTACAGCCATGATTCCTTCGGCCTCGGCCATCTGCGCCGGTGCCGGGAGATCGCGCATGCGCTGGTCGACCGCAGCAAGGACGTCTCGGTCCTGATCCTCTCCGGCTCGCCGATCATCGGCAGTTTCGACTTCCGCTCTCGTGTCGACTTCGTGCGCATCCCAGGCGTGATCAAGTTGCGCGATGGCGGATACACATCGCTGTCGCTCCATATCGACCTGTCTCAGACGCTGGCGATCCGCGAATCGATCATCCAGCACACCGCCGATATTTTTCAGCCGGATATCTTCCTCGTCGACAAGGAACCGCTGGGACTGCGCGGCGAAGTGCGCAACACGCTGCGCCTGCTGAAGGACCGCGGCGTACCGCTGATCCTGGGGCTGCGCGACGTAATGGACGAACCGGCCCTGCTGGCCCCCGAATGGGAGCGCAAGCGGGCGCTGGAAGGCATCCAGGAGTTTTACGACGAGATCTGGGTCTATGGATTGCCTCAGATGTGCGAGCCGCTGGCAGGCATGGACATCCCGGAATCGGTGCGCCGAAGCATGATCTACACCGGCTATCTGAAGCGCAGCCTGCCCAAGGCGGCTTCGCTGGCCCCAGCCGCTAGTCCCAGCCTGATCGAAGAGCCTTACCTCTTGATCACGCCCGGTGGCGGCGGCGACGGCGAGGCATTGGTCGACTGGGTCTTGCGCGCCTATGAGTACGATGCGGCCCTGCCCTACAACGCGCTGATCGTGCTGGGGCCCTTCATGGCGCCGGAACTGCAGGCTGAATTCCTTGAACGCACCAATCGGCTGTCGCGGGTCCGCGCGCTGACGTTCGATGCTCATATCGAAAGCCTGATGGCGGGCGCGGTCGGCATTGTCGCCATGGGCGGCTACAATATTTTCTGTGAAATTCTTTCGTTCGACAAACGCGCCCTGGTAGTGCCGCGGACCGAGCCGCGGCGCGAACAGCTGATCCGTGCGGAGCGCGCCGAGGATATCGGCCTGATCAAGATGCTGGTCGACGATGGTGGGCGCGATGCCGCAACCATGGCGACCGCGCTCCGGCATCTGCCGCAGCAAAGCGTGCCCTCCGATACCGTGGTTCCCGGCCTGCTCGACGGCCTCGACAACGTCAACCGCCGGGTCGAGCGCTGGCTGGCCGAGCCTGCGCTGCATCGAGGGCCGCTCGCCATTCCGGCTCGATGAGCCGCCGCGAACCGGTCGGATCGACAGGCGCCAAGCACCCTGCCGGTGCACCAACCAGCAGAACAACGGCCGGCGGAGCAACCGCCTTCGTGCTCAAGGGCTATCCGCGGCTTTCCGAAACCTTCATTGCCCAGGAGATCCTCGGGCTTCAGCAGCGGGGCCTGGATATCCGCATTGTCTCGCTGCGCCACCCGACGGATCGCGAGACCCATCCGGTGCACCGCGAAATCACGGCCCCGATCAGCTACCTTCCGGAATATCTCCATGACGATATTGGCCGCGTGTGGCGCAATTGGCGCCGGGTCCGGAAGCTGCCGGGCTACTCGCCAGCGCACGCGGCGTGGCGACGCGATCTTCGCCGCGACCTCAGCCGAAACCGGGTGCGGCGTTTCGGCCAAGCGCTGGTACTGGCGGGAGAGCTGGCCCCGGACGTCAGGCATATCCACGCCCACTTCCTTCACACCCCGGCCAGCGTCGCCCGCTACGCCAGCCTGATCACGGGCTTGCCCTGGACCTGTTCGGCGCACGCCAAGGATATCTGGACCACGCCTGGCTGGGAGATCGCGGAAAAGCTGGACGAACTCGATTGGTTGACCACCTGTACCGAGGCCGGCCGAACCCGTTTGTCGGACTTTGCGTCCGACCCCGCCAAACTCCATCTCGTCTATCACGGGCTCGATTTTGCACGCTTTCCCCTCCTCAAGCGCAAACCGCTGTCCGGTGGTGGCCGCGACGGCAGCGACGAGGGAGACCCCGTCATTCTGCTTTCCGTTGGGCGGCTGGTTCCCAAGAAAGGCTTCGATCTGTTGCTTCACGCGCTCGCCGGCAGCGCCGATCTGCATTGGCGCTGGGTCCATATCGGCGGCGGCGACCGGGGGCCGTTGGAAGACACAGCCCAGGCGCTTGGCATCGCGGCGCGCATCGAATGGCGGGGCGCCCAAGCGCAAGCGGCGGTACTGGATGCCCTGCGCGCCGCTGACCTGTTCGTTCTGCCGAGCCGCACGGCCGCCGACGGCGACCAGGACGGTCTGCCGAACGTCCTGATGGAAGCGCAAAGCCAGAACCTCGCCTGTCTTTCCACGACGGTCTCAGGCATCCCAGAGCTGATCAGCAACGGCGAAACCGGAGTGTTGGTCCCGCCGGAGGACACCGATGCACTGGCCGCTGCGCTGCAATCCCTGATTGGCGACCCGGCTCTACGGGCGCGGCTGAGCGCGTCCGGATTGGCGCGCGTGCGCGAGAGCTTCGGCCACGAGGCCGGCCTTGACCGCCTGGCGACTATGTTTGGCGCCGGAGCGGCGACGACTGTCGACGAAGAGAACGAGGCCGTCCGAGTGGCCGCCGCGAGCCCATGAGGATCGCGTTCTATGCGCCGCTCAAGCCGCCCAGCCATCCGACACCCTCAGGCGATCGGCGCGTGGCGCGGCTACTGGCCGAGGCTTTGCGCCACGCCGGACACACGGTGGAGATCGCATCAAAATTTCGCAGCCGCGCCGCAATGCCCGACCCTGCCGCCCTCGAGCGGTTGAGAGCGACCGGCGTCCGTCTGGCCTATCGCATGGTAGAACGCACGGGCACACTGCTGCCCGAGCACCGGCCCGACCTCTGGTTTACCTATCACCTGTACTACAAAGCGCCTGACTGGCTGGGACCCGCGGTCTCAAAGGCGCTCGGCATTCCTTATGTTGTTGCCGAGGCCTCGCACGCGCCCAAACGCGCCGATGGCCCCTGGGCCAAAAACCACGAGGCCGTGGAAGCGGCGATCCGCCAGGCCGACCTGGTGGTCGGCCTCAATCCCGACGATGCCGCCTGCTTGGCCCCGCTGCTGAAGCCCGGCGCGCGGACCTTGGAGCTCAAACCGTTTCTTGACCCGGCGCCCTTCTCAGAAGCGGCAGCGGACCGCAAGCAGCGGCGAGCGGTACTCGCCAAGCGGCTGTCACTCGATCCAGACCAGCCGTGGCTGCTCACCGTCGCCATGATGCGCGCCGGAGACAAGGAGGCCTCCTACCGGGTTCTGGCCGAAGCGCTGGCCCATGTTACTGACCGAGCGTGGCAGCTTTTGGTGGTCGGCGACGGCGAGGCGCAGCGCGCGGTCGAACTGGGCTTCGCATCCATGGACAAACGCGTCCGCTTCGTTCCCTCTGTCGCGCCCGACGCCTTGCCGGACTATTATGGGGCTGCCGACCTGTTCGTCTGGCCGGCCGTCAACGAGGCGATCGGCATGGCTATCCTGGAAGCCCAGGCAAGCGGCTTGCCCGCGGTCGCAGGTGGCGGGCGCGGTGTTCCGGGCGTCGTCGAGCATGGCCGCACCGGACTGCTGACGCCGGTCGGCGACGTGGACGCATTCGCGGAGGCCGTGGCGGCGATGTTGGACGATCCGGCGCAGCGCGCGGCGATGTCGGCGGCGGCTACCGCCCGGGTCGCCCAGGTTCACAGCATCGATGGAGCCGCCGAGCGGCTTGGAACGGCACTCGCCGATTTGAGCTCAGCGCCGCAATCGACAACTTGAAGGAGACCGAACCAAGGTGACGGTCATCGCCCTTATCCGCCACGCGCCGACGGCCTGGAACGATGAAGGACGCATCCAGGGGCGCTCCGATATTCCGCTCAGCCCGCGCGGCCGAGTATTGGCCGGCGGCTGGACGATGCCGCCTGATATCGCCGATCTGGACTGGGTCGCAAGCCCGCTGGTCCGCACGCGCGAGACCGCGGCCCTGCTGGGTGCACCCGATTGTGACACCGACGCGCGGCTGATGGAGGCCGACTGGGGCGAATGGGAAGGCCGGGTGCTGGCCGAGCTGCGGGCCGAAATGGGCGAAGTATTGGCTCGCAACGAAGCGCGCGGGCTCGACTTGCAGCCACCTGGCGGGGAGAGCCCCCGCGACGTTCGCAACCGTTTCGCCAGTTGGCTCGCGGACGTCTCCGCCACCGGCCAGGGAACCGCAGCCGTTACCCACAACGGCGTCATCCGGGCGGCCTATTCGCTGGCCACCGGCTGGGACATGAAAACCAAGGACGACGCGCCGCGCGCCTTCGGTATGGCCCATCTGTTCCAAGCCGATTCGGGCGGAAATTTCCAAGTGGTCGCGCTCAACATCAGTTTGGCCCAGAATGCCGATGCCGGAGATACCGGTCACTCGGCCCAACCCTGAACCCACGCCATGGCCAACCGAAATTCGATTTTGATCCATGTCCAACATTTGCTGGGTTCGGGGCATTTGCGCCGCGCCGCGATCCTGGCGCGGGCGCTGGCAAGCGGGGATGCTTCGGTACGATTGGTGTCGGGCGGTTTGCCCGTTCCCGATCTCGACATCGGCCAGGCCGACTTCACGCAACTCGAGCCGGTGCGCTGCGAGGCCGACGACTTCAGCGCTCTCACCAAAGCCGACGGCACTCCGGTCGGCTCGGGTTTCAAGACGCGCCGGCGCGCGCAGCTCCTCAGCACGTTCGACGAAATGGCGCCCGATGTCCTGATCGTGGAGATGTTCCCCTTCGGCCGCCGCCAGATGCGCTTTGAGTTGCTTCCGCTGCTGGAACGCGCCTGCGGCCAGAGCCTCCGCCCGCTCATCATTGCCTCAGTGCGGGACATCTTGCAGACCGGACGAAAGCCGAAGCGGATCGAGGAGGCCGCCGCCTGGGTGGAGACTTATTTCGATCGGGTGCTGGTGCATGGCGATCCCAGCCTGGCGCGGTTTGAGGAAACCTTTCCGCCGGCGACCGGTTTCTCCGAGCGCATCCACTACACCGGTTACCTTGCCCCCGAACCGCCCAGTGCCGCCCGCCCCGGCGATCCTGGCTGGGGCGAGGTGGTGGTCTCCGCCGGCGGCGGCGCCGTCGGCGGCGCGCTATTGCGCACGGCGCTGGCGGCGCGCGGCCTGAGCCGCCTTTCCGATCGACCGTGGCGGCTGTTGACCGGCCACGCGCTCGACCCGGCGGACCGTGCCGCGCTCGAACGGGAGGCCGGCGATGGCTTCGCGATCGAGACCTCGCGGACCGATTTCCAGGAGCTTCTTGCGGCCTGCGCCGTCTCGGTCAGCCAAGGCGGATATAATACCGTTGCCGACATTCTGAGCGCCGGCGCCCGATCGGTGATCGTACCCTTCGCGGCCGGCGGCGAGACCGAGCAGACTTTGCGGGCGGAACGACTTGAGGCCTGCGGACGCGCGGTCATGTTATCCGAAAGCGCGCTCGACCCGCCCGCCCTGGCTCGTGCCATCGATGCCGCGGCTCGAACCACGCCCGGTCGTTCGCCGGTCGATCTGAGCGGCGCCACTGCCAGCTTGCGTCAGTTGCGCGCCTGGATGAACGATCCGGCGGCCGCAAAGCGAGGGTGACGCGAAACCATGGCCATCGGCTGGGACGACCTGGAACGCGAACTGAACGCCTGGGCAGAGGCGGGCCTGACGGCGTCGATGTGGTGGCGCGACGATGACGCGGTGGCGCCGAGCCCCGCGCTCGACCGCCTACTCGCCATCGCCGATGCGACCGGCGTCGCCCTGGCGCTGGCGGTGATCCCGAAACGCGCCGAAGCCGCCTTGGCGGCAAGACTTGAGCCGGTCGGTGCCGCGGTCGCCGTCCTGCAGCATGGCTATGCCCATGACAATTACAGCGCACCGGGCGCCAAGAAGATCGAGCTCGGCCGCGAACGCCCCACCGATGTCGTGATCGCCGAGCTCGCCGTCGGGCGCGAAGGCCTGGAAAACCTGTTCGGGCCGCGGGCGCTGCCGGTGTTGGTACCGCCGTGGAACCGCATCGCGCCGCACCTGGTGCCGATGCTGCCGGAAATGGGCTATCGCGGCCTCTCCACGTTCGCTCCCCGGACCCGGGCTCACGGCGTGCGCGGCCTTGCCGTGATCAACGCCCATATCGACGTCATCGATTGGCGTGGAAGTCGCGGTTTCGTGGGAGAGGAGGCGGCACTTTCCGCCACACTCGAACATCTGACGGCGCGCCGGAGCGGCGCGGTCGATCAGGCCGAGCCGACCGGTCTGCTGACCCACCACCTTGCCCACGGCGAAGCCACCGACGCCTTCGTGACCCAGTTCCTGCGCCGCACGGCTGCAAATCCAGCGGCGCGCTGGCTGGCCGCGCAAGAAGTGTTTCCGGCCCCGAACGACGCGATGGCCTGACGGTGAGCCGCGCCTACCGCTATCCCTGGGCCGCCTTGCGCGGCGACTATGTGCGCGCCGGCTTCGGCGTTGTGCTGTGCGGCCTGCCGCTCGCTGCGAGTTGGGGCAGTCTCTATGCCGGCCTCATTCTCGGCGGGTTGGTCGGAGTGTTCGTGCTGTTCGGACTGCGCACAGGTCTCCGCCAAGCCGGTACATACGACGTCGGCGACGACGGCATTGCGCGCAGCGGTTGGTCGCTTTTGGGCACCCGGCGCGCTACTTTGCCCTGGCAGGACGTAACCCGGGTCAAACTGTCCTTCTACTCGACCCGCCGCGACCGCTCGCAGGGCTGGATGCATCTCCGCATCGAAGGAACGAAGGGACGGCATGGCATCGATTCGATTATCGAGGGTTTCGACGACATCGCCGCGCGCAGCGCCAACGCCGCCGCGGCCAATGGCATCGTCCTGTCGGATGCGACGCTGCGTAACTTCGCGGCGCTCGGCCTCATCATCGACCACGAGGACGGCCGCGCTGTGAGCGCCCGCCGTTCCGGTGCCTTGTGATGCCACCCGGGGTGATACCGCCCGGGCGACAATGCGTAAGAGTCGATCCGGAGGGATTTCCGTGTTCTAAGTCTCGCCGGATTCTCTGGTACAATCCAGGGCAACCGCGTTCACAGAAGATTTGAAGATTCTCGCATATTGATTTTTTCGGCAACGTCACGGTCCATCCCAACATCAAAGCCCCATGAACCTGCGATTTGATGCATGACCGACCTACTGACAGTTCGTGATCTGAAAATCCATTTCGACGTCCATGGCGGTGTATTGGAGGCCGTTCGGGGCGTCAGTTTTCGCGTTCGTCAGGGCTCCACTGTCGCACTGGTCGGTGAATCGGGGTCGGGAAAGACCGTGGTCTCCCAGGCCATCATGGGGATCCTGCCCAACGTCGCGCGCATCGCGGGCGGCGAGATCCTGTTTCACGATCCCGAGCGCCCTGGCACGGTGATCGATATCGCCAAGCTGCGTCCCGACGGCAACGACATGCGCGCCATTCGGGGCGGCCGCATCTCGATCATCTTCCAGGAGCCGATGACCTCGCTGTCGCCACTGCACACAATCGGCGACCAGATCGGCGAAGCGCTGGCGTTGCACGAGAATGTAAACAAGAAGCAGGTCGCGGCGCGCACCGAGGAGATGCTGCGGCTGGTTGGCTTTCCCGAACCCAAGAAGGCGCTGCGGATTTACCCGTTTGAACTCTCTGGCGGGCTTCGCCAACGCGCCATGATCGCCATGGCTCTGATCTGCCGTCCGGCGCTGCTCATCGCCGACGAGCCCACCACCGCGCTCGACGTCACCATCCAGGCGCAGATCCTGAAGCTGATCAACGACCTCCAGCGTGAGTTCAACATGGCGGTTCTGATCATCACCCACGATCTGGGCGTGGTCGCCAATGTCGCCGAGGAGGTCGTGGTGATGTACCACGGCAACATCATGGAACGCGGCACAGTGGAGGACATCTTCACCAAGCCAAGCCATCCTTATCTCAACGGCCTGCTACGCGCGGTGCCGCGCTTCAACATGGAGAAGGGCGAAAAGCTGGTGCCGCTGCGCGCCATCGAACACGAGAGCGGCGATCTGCTGGTCAAGCGCGAACCGTGGCCGGAAGGCGCCGACGAGGCGGGGCCGCTGCTGCGCGTAACTGACATCCGAAAGTCCTTCCAGACCCGCAAATCCGGATGGTTCGGCAACGCTGCCGACAACAGGGTCCAGGCCGTCAGCGGCGTCGGATTCGACCTAAAGCGCGGCGAATGCCTGGGGCTCGTCGGTGAAAGCGGCTGCGGCAAGACGACGCTTTCCAAGATCCTCATGCGCGCTTTTCAGCCCGACCAGGGCCAGGTCGCGTTCAACGACCGCGGACAATCGGTCGACCTGCTGGCACTCCGGGGCGATCCGCTGATCAAGTTTCGGCCCAAGATGCAGTTCATCTTCCAGGACCCGTTCGGCTCGCTGAACCCACGCATGACGGTCTTTGATATCGTCTCCGAGCCGCTCAACATCCATAAAGTCGGCTCGCCGGAATCGCGGCGCGACATGGTGCGCGAGCTGATGCGCCTGGTCGGCCTCGATATCCGGTTCCTGAACCGCTACCCGCACAGCTTTTCCGGCGGCCAGCGCCAGCGCATCGGCATCGCCCGGGCGCTCGCACTCAAACCTGAGCTTTTGATATGCGACGAGCCGGTATCGGCCCTCGACGTCTCGATCCAGGCCCAGATCCTCAACCTTCTGAAGGAGCTGCAGTCCGAGCTCGACCTCACCTATCTTTTCGTCTCGCACAATCTCGCTGTGGTGCACTACATCGCAGACCGCATCATGGTGATGTGTGCTGGACGCATCGTGGAGACCGCGCCCAAAGATCTATTGTTCAAGGATCCGCGTCACCCCTACACAAAGGCGCTGCTCGCTGCGGTCCCCGACCCGGATCTTTCGCGCAAGCTCGATTTCAGCGCGCTGATGGAGGGCAAGGCCTCGATCCCGTCGGCCTGGCCTGCGCCTTTCACGATCGCGGACGGCGATCCGACCGATCTGCTCGACCTGGGCGAGGGACACTTCGTGCGCGCATCCAAAAATGCCAACGCCAAGGAGGTCGCCGCATGAGACGCCTGCTTGCCCTGGCTTCCGCGCTTGTCTTCGTCGCCTCGGTCGCGGGGGCGCTCGAACTGAAGGAAACGCCCTCTCTTCGAACCTGGGTCGGTTCTGGCGCTCTGCCGCCGGTGGCCAAACGCCTGCCGACGCCGCCCCGTCTCTACAAGCCTGACGGCAAGCGCTATACGCTCGGGCGACACGGCGGCACGCTGCGCATCCTGATGGCGCGGCCGCGCGACACGCGCATCATGGTCGTCTACGGCTATGCGCGCCTGATCAAATACAACGAGAAATACGAGTTGATCCCCGACCTGGCCGAGCGCATCGAGGTCAAGGACGAGCGCATCTTCACCATTACCCTTCGCAAGGGCCATCGCTGGTCCGACGGCCATCCCTTCACGACCGAGGATTTCCGCTACTACTGGGAGGATGTCGCCAACAACAAGAAGCTCTCGCTGCTCGGCCCACCTCAGACCATGCTGGTCGCCGGCGAGAAGCCCAAGGTCGAGATCATCGACAAACATACGATCCGCTATAGCTGGTCGAAACCGAACCCGTTTTTCCTACCCGCGCTCGCTGGCGCAACCGCGCTCTTCATCTACCGCCCGGCGCACTACCTGAAGCAATTCCACGCAAATTACGTCGAGCGCAAGAAGCTGCGCGCGCTGGCCAAGAAGATCATGCGGCGCTCCAACTGGGCGGCGCTGCATCACAACCGCGACCGTATGTACAAGTTCGACAATCCTGACCTGCCGACACTGCAGCCCTGGGTTTTGAAGACGCAGCCGCCCGCCGAACGTTTCGTTTTCGCACGCAATCCCTATTACCACCGTGTCGACACCAACGGCCGCCAGCTTCCCTATATCGACCGGGTCGTGATGGTGTTGGCCGCCCCCAAGATCATTCCGGTCAAGACCGGCGCCGGCGAGACGGACCTGCAGGCGCGCTACCTCGCCTCGGACAAATATGCGTTCTTGAGCCAAGGCAGGGAGCGCTACAGGTTCAAGGTGCATATGTGGCGGACCGCCAAGGGCTCTCATATCGCGTTCTATCCGAACCTGAACGTGGCCGACAAAGTCTGGCGAAAGGTGATCCGGGATGCGCGTTTCCGGCGCGCCCTGTCGCTGGCCATAAACCGGCACGAGATCAACGAAGTGCTCTATTTCGGCTTCGCCATCGAGGGCGCGAACGCGGTTCTGCCTGAGAGCCCGCTGTTCAAGAAGAGTTACCAAACCGCCTGGGCGCGCTACGACATCAAGGCGGCCAACAAGCTGCTCGACGAAATGGGGCTCCGCAAACGCAACAGCCAAGGCTACCGCCTGCTGCCCGACGGCCGGGAGATGGAACTGCTGGTCGAAACGACGGGTGAGAGCGGCGAGCATGGCGACGTGTTGTCACTGGTGGAGGATACCTGGCGCAAAATCGGCATCCGCATGTTCCGCAAAATCTATCGGCGTGAGGTGCTGCGGCGGCGGGTGTTTTCCGGCGAGACGATGATGTCGATGTGGTCGGGGCTGGAAAACGGCCTGCCGACGCCGGCGATGCCGCCGGAGGAGTTGGCGCCGACCCGCCAGATCCACCTGCAGTGGCCGAAATGGGGCCAGTACCGCGAGACGGGCGGCAAGGTCGGCGAAAAGATCGACATGCCAAAGGCCAAGAAACTCTATGAGCTCAACGACGCTTGGGAGCGCGCGACCTCGGTAGAGGAACGCCGCCGTATATGGCATGAAATGCTGGCGATTTTCACCGACCAGGTTTACACGATCGGTACGGTTTCGGGCGTCGAGCAACCCGTCGTGGTCACGAACCGGCTTCGCAACGTGCCCATCAAAGGGGTCTACAACTGGGACCCCGGCGCGCATTTCGGCATCTACGAGCCCGACCGCTTCTGGCTGGCACCGAAAAAAGCCAAGGGCACGGGCAAGCAATCGCGCCTCGCACCGGCCAAATCCCGCTAGCCCGACGCCAATGCACCTGGGCCGCCAGAACACGGAATGGGCGTACGCCGCCAGGGGGTTGACCGGCGCGGCACAGTGGGCAGACTGCATAGAAGGACGACAACCTGCGGCGCCAACCGATCGCGGGACAGGGGTTTCGACCCAGACGACTGCCGAAGAGGTTCCGGACCGTGCCTAGTCGTGCTTTGCGCCGAACCCAATATGCGGTGACGACGCCGGGATCGCTTTGCGGTATCGCTGCGGTCGGTCGGCGAAACACCTGCACGGCGACAAGCCCTAGCGGCCTTCGGCGCTGAGCGGCCCGGCATGTACCGCTACATCGTTCACCGCATCCTGATCATGGCGCCGACGCTGCTGGCGATCAGCTTGATCGTCTTCATCGTCATCCAGCTGCCGCCGGGCGATTTCTTCGAGACCATGTTGAACGAGTTGGAATCGCGCGGCTCGTCGATCTCCCAGGAGCAGATCGAGGCTTTGCGCAAGCAATACGGCGCCGATGAGCCCTTGTGGAAGCAGTATATCTATTGGGTCTGGGGCCTTGTTCAGGGCGACCTCGGCTGGTCGCTGGAGCATGAGCAACCTGTCTCAAAGATCGTCGGCGACCGCATGTGGTTGTCCTTCATTCTCAGCTTCACCACCATTATTTTCACTTGGGTCGTCGCCTTCCCGATCGGCGTCTATTCGGCCACCCACCAGTATAGCTGGGGCGATCATGGGCTGACGTTCCTGGGCTTCCTGGGGCTGGCCACGCCCAACTTCCTGCTGGCACTGGTGTTGGTGCATTTCGCCAATGTCTGGTTCGGCCTTTCGGTCGGCGGACTGATGGACGATCAGTACATCGACAAGCCCTGGACCTGGGGAAAGATCACTTCGATCCTCCAGCACCTGGCGATCCCCGTGATCGTGATCGGCACGTCGGGCACGGCTGGCATGATCCGACGGCTGCGCGCCAATTTGCTCGACGAGCTACAAAAGCAATACGTCGTCACCGGACGCGCCAAGGGTCTGCCGCCCTTCAAGCTCCTGGTCAAATATCCGCTTCGGATGTCGCTCAACCCGTTCATCGCCGATATCGGCAGTCTGTTGCCGGAGGTGATTTCCGGCGCAGTGATCGTCTCTGTCGTCCTCAATCTGCCGACCACCGGCAAGATGCTCTACAACGCGCTGCTCAGCCAGGACATGTACCTGGCCGGCTCGTTCCTCATATTTCTGGCCTTGCTGACGGTCATCGGTGTGCTGTTATCGGACCTCGCGCTGGCCTGGCTCGACCCGCGCATTCGCCTGCAAGGGGGGGCTGAGAAGTGAGCCCCCCGCCAAACGAGGGCAGCGCCGCCGCCAAGTTGGAGCACTTCGTCTCCAAAACGCCCTTCGATCCCTATTCGGTCGAGGCGGTCTCGCCCGAGCAGGAACGCTATTACATGGCCGGCCAGTGGCGGCTGATGTGGTGGAAGCTGAAACGCCACAAGCTCGCGGTGTGGTCGGGCACGCTGTTGTTGTTCATGTATTTCATCGCGGCGATCTGCGAGATGGCCGTGCCGTACGACGTCAGTTCGCGCGACAGCGACCGCATCCTCGCCCCGCCCCAGACGATCCGCCTGTTCCACAAGGGCGAATTCATTGGGCCGTATGTCTATGGCCTCACACCTGACATCGCGGAGAAACGCAAGCGCCGGCGCACCTATCACACCAACCGCGAGGATGTGCAGCCGATCCGGTTCTTCTGCCGGGGCGATGAGTATTATTGGTGGGGCCTGATCCGGTCGCGGGTGCATTTCTTCTGCCCGGCCAAGGGCGGCACCCTCTTCCTGCTCGGCACCGACCGGCTGGGCCACGATATATTTTCGCGGATCGTGATCGGCTCGCGGATATCGCTCACCATTGGACTTGTCGGTATTACATTCAGTTTCGTGCTCGGTATCGTCATTGGCGGAGTGGCCGGCTATTACGGCGGCTGGATCGATTCACTGGTTCAGCGCATCATCGAGGTCCTGCGCTCGCTCCCGGCGCTGCCGATGTGGATGGCGCTGTCGGCGGCCTTGCCGCCTAAATGGAGCCCGCTTGCGATCTATTTTGGGATCACGATCATATTGGGCCTGCTCGATTGGACCGGGCTCGCCCGCGCGGTTCGCTCCAAGCTGCTGGCGCTGCGCGAGGAAGATTTCTGTACCGCCGCCCTGCTTATGGGCGCCAAGCCCAAACGCATCATAGGGCGACACTTGCTGCCGAGCTTCATGAGCCACCTGATCGCCTCGGCGACGCTTTCGATCCCGGCGATGATCCTGGGCGAGACGGCGCTCAGTTTCCTTGGCCTGGGTTTGCGAAAACCCATCGTGAGCTGGGGCGTGCTTTTGACCGATGCCCAGGACATCAACGCCGTCGCGCTTTACCCCTGGCTTATGATCCCGGTGATCCCGGTGATCGTCACTGTCCTCGCCTTCAACTTCCTGGGCGACGGGCTGCGCGACGCGGCCGATCCGTACAAATAGGCGACAATCCGCGACAGCGACAGCGCCGCCGCGGCACAATTTTACTCAATCGATCCAATTGTTTGTCGGCGGCGACTGGCTGAGATTGTCAGCCCAGCGGCACCACGTCCGCCGCGGCGGCAACCCCTTCAACCTGGCTGTTCCGCAGCGTTTCGCGTCCGACCGGCGGCGTGTATCCCTGGCTGCGCGCGAGTTCCAGCGCCTGCTCGGTCGTCAAGCCGCGGCACTTCAAGACCTTGGAATGCTTGTCGAGCTTGGCCGCGAGGTTCACTGCGTCGCCGATCACTGTGTATTCCAGCCGCGTTTCGTCCCCGATCGCACCGAACACGACGCGGCCTGTCGTCACCGAGGCGCAGACGGTGAGCGGCTCCTGGCCCGCAGCTTTTCTTTCCGCCGCCCAGGCGCTGGTCTCCGCGATCACCGCATCGGCGGCGGCAAGCGCATCGGCGGCGTAGGTTTCGCTGGGACGCGAGGCGCCGAAGGTGGCCAGGATGCCGTCACCCAGGAACTTGTCGACGCTGCCGCCATGTTTCCGGATCACCGGCACGACGCGCGATTGGTATTCGGTCAACAGGGCGATGACTTCACGCGCCGGTACGGTCTCGGCATAGATGGTGAAGCCGCGAATGTCGGCCATCAGTATGGCGGCATCGCGGGCATCGCCCTCGCCAGCTTGGATTTCGTGATCGGACGCCGTGATTCGCTGGGCGATCTCCGGCGCGAAGAACCGGGATAGATCGCGCGCCGCCGCCGCCTCGATGACCGAGCGCACCATCAGCCGGCGGGCGCGGTAGATTGCGACCGACAGAATCACAGTGACCACAAGGATTGAGGCGATCTTGTCGAACTCCGCGCCCAGCAGGAGACTGTTCGAGGTCAGATAGGTCACGTAATTGCGCGTGATCATCGGATCGTTGGGCTGCGAATAGATCACGTAGGCGATCAGGAAGCCCCAACCCAGTGCGCCCACGACCCCCGCCGCCAACACGTAGCGCACCTCCAAGCGTAATGCGCGCAAAGCTATGAAAATAAACACATAAAGCAGCGTTGGCGCCTTCAGGTAGAAGGACGGCGGCTGGTCGTACTGGATGTGAAAGCTCCAGATGAGCCCGATTAAGAGCCCCATGTCGACGACCACCGATATTGCCAGGATCCAGGCCGGAAGGCGGACTCGGTAGGCCAGGATCAGGCGGACGATCGTGAAACAGAGATATGCGGCCAGCGCGTAAGGCACCGGCACGATCTTGGCCTGGGCGCTGAAGGTCTTGGGCGAAAGGATATAGAGCGCACCGAAAGTAATCACTACGACCAGCTGGATCCAACCGATCAGCCGCTCGCTGGCGTCCTGTTGTTTTTGGACGGCTTCCTCAACGCGCGCGGGCAGAGCCTGTCGTTCAGAACGCGACAATCGGGTCCGCAGGCGCGAAACACCGGGAACGGTCACAAGGTCTCGCAGCCTCGCCATCTTCGCTGGTCCCTCATCACACCATTGCTTTCAACAACCGGCGGCCCGTCTTTCCGTCCGTCAGGGAGCCAGCACCATGCCTTCGCGAGCGACCACAGTCCCAGGGCGAGCGCGCGCTGCTTCGGCGGCCACTTGATCCATGAACTCGTCGGTATGGTTGGGGTCGTGGTGAAAGATCACGTAGGATTTTACACCTGCCGTATTGGCGAGCCGCATGCCTTCCTGCCAGGTCGAGTGTCCCCAGCCCTCGAAATCGGGATATTCATCGTCGGTGTAAGTGGCGTCGTAGATGAAAATGTCGGCGCCTTCGATCAGCGCCAGAATGTTCTTGTCGGGGCCGCTCTTGCGGTGCTCCGTATCGGTCACGTAGCAAATCGATTTGCCGCCGTAATCGACGCGGTACCCCGTGGCATCGTTGGGGTGATTGAGCTGAGCCGTTCGGATTTCGATGCCCGGGCGCGGTTTCAGCGTTTCACCAACACTGAAATCCCGGAATGTCATGTCGGAGCTGAACACTTCCAGCGGCACCGGGAAAATCGGCGCTTCCATCAACTGCCCCAGCACCGAGCGCAGTCCAATGGTCTCGTCCAGGTGGCCGGCGGATACCGTGAACCGGTTCTTGGGGTCGAAGAGCGGCTGAAAGAACGGTACGCCGTTGATATGGTCGACGTGGGTGTGAGTGAAGAACAGGTCCGCGTCGACCGGGCCTTCCGCCGCCAGCGCCTCGCCCAACTCTCGCATTCCCGTTCCGCCGTCGAATATCAACAGCTGTTCGCCGCAGCGAACCTCCAGGCACGACGTATTGCCGCCATAGCGGACGTAATTCGGTCCCGGACAAGCAATGCTGCCACGCACGCCCCAAAAGCGCGCGTAAAATGGCGCGTCCGGTTTAGATTGAACAGCAGAGTTGGACAAACGAGGTCTCCATCACCGAACGGGGCCTTGCCCCTTGCGACGGCGCGCACTCAAGGCGCCAGCCGGTACCCGCCCGGCTCAGTCAGCAATATCACCGCCTTGCTCGGATCAACTTCGATCTTCTGGCGCAGACGGTAGACGTGGGTCTCCAACGTATGGGTCGTGACCCCGGCGTTATAACCCCAGACCTCGTTAAGTAATGTTTGACGCGGCACCACCTTACCGCCCGCTCGGAACAAAAACTTCAATATCGCGGTTTCCTTCTCGGTCAACCGGACCTTCTTGTCGGTTTCCGTCTCCAACAGCAACTTGCCGCTCGGCCGGAAGCTGTACGGCCCGATTGTGAAGACGGCATCCTCGCTCTGCTCGTGCTGGCGCATATGGGCACGCAGGCGAGCCAGCAACACGCCCAGCCGGAACGGTTTGGTCACATAGTCGTTGGCGCCGGCATGCAGACCCAGGATCGTATCCGCTTCGGAGTCCGCACCTGTCAGCATGACAATCGGCACTTTGACGCCGTTGCGGCGCATCAACCGGCAGACTTCGCGTCCGTCCATGTCGGGCAAGCCGACATCGAGAAGAATGGCATCGAAATGGTCGACCTTGGTCGTCTCAAGGGCGGTGCCGCCTGTCTCAGCTTCAGCGACCTCGAATTCTTCGTGCAGCCGCAGCTGCTCGCCCAACGATTCGCGCAGGTCGCGGTCGTCGTCGACGATCAGGATTTTCTTGCCGCTCTGCATCTTTCCGCACCTGCCCGTCGAGGCCAGCTCAGGCCAGATTGCCCATCAAACAAAATGCCCTGGATAGACCGGTTCCACGCTTAGCGGCATCACCGCACGGTTTCGTATCGTACCATGCGAATTCGACGTTTTCGACGCTCACTATCGTCCCCCAGCGGGCATTTCGCCACACATAAACGCGTCTTGCACCGGCGCCTGCCGCCATTTGGCGGGCCTGTTGCTCAAGAGGGCACCGTTCCAGGCAATATTTGGCTGCAAATCGCCTGATACAAGGGTGAATCCGGTTCGCTGAGACTATCGATCACCGTGAAGTGATCGGTATCGGGCGACGGAATTTCCCGCACCTCAAGCCCACGTGCCGCCCAAGCCGCGGAGAATTCGGCTTGCTGGCGCTGCAATTCGGGCAGTTCGTCTCCGCCCACGCAAAGCATCAACGGCTTCGCCCGGGCCGGAATATGGCGGATCGGGCTGAGAGCTTCGGCCGGCACGAGAAGATCAGGCGACTGGCGATCGTCTTGACCATAGGCAATGTCGAGCCGCGCCTCCGAGATCCGTGCCGCCGTGGCGGCGGCCGCGCTCCAGCGTGCCAGAATATCCGGGAAGTTCGGCACCTGGGCCCGGTTGTCGTAGACCGCGTCCAGCGCGGCCCGATCGAAATCTCGGTATATCGCCACGGGTCTCAACGCCTCACAGTGTGCTCACACTCCGCCGGTGCCAGCCATTCACAACGGCATGCCGGCACCAAGCGTGTTCTGCTTGGATGCCGCCGCCGGCTCAAAGGTGCCACTGAGGCCTGCCGGGACGTTCCTGCCGGGTACGCCGGCAAGCGCTGCCGGGCTGATCCGCCGTTCGCCGGCGACTGCTATCTAAGCCATTGATTCCAAACCCAAGTGCCGCGGCATGACATTTGCGTTAACCAAAGGCGATGATCGTCTTCGAACCTGAGCTCTGGGGGGTGTCTCCGCTGACACCGGACGGCCGGTCTCCGACCAAGGCGCCGACCGGTGGTACTGCGGACGGCAAGGCCGGGACCGGCTCTGCGCCGGCAAAGGGGTCATCCGGCGTGAAGCTGTGGGATGGCGGCTCCTTCGACTTCCACGATATTCTGGACGTCATCAACCCCCTACAACACCTGCCGGTCGTCTCCACGATCTACCGCCAGGAATCGGGCGACGAGATTGGTGCGGTCCCGCGTATCCTGGGCTCCATGCTATTCGGGGGAGGGCTGATCGGCGCGCTGATCGGCGCCGCCTCGGCGGTATTCAACATCGCCTTGGAGCAGGAAACCGGCAAAGATCTGGGCACGCATATCTATACGGCCATATTCGGCGAAAAGGGTAGCAAGTCCCGGACCACCCAGGTCGCCGCACGTAAATCCCAGAAACCCCAAGATCCGGCGGCTTCGGGGGCCGCGGCGCCCCAGGCCGCGCAATCGGCCATGGCAGCCGGCGCGGCTCAGTCGGCGATTGCGGCCAAAAGCTCCAAAGCATTTCGAGTTACCGGACCTTCAAGCGCTTCAAACGGCCGACAGATCGATCCTCGCACGCATGCGGCCCTGCAAGCCTTCGTCAAAGGCTTGGCAAAGAACTCTCCCGCTGCTGCGGCAGCCGTCGCCAACACCGCGACGGCCAATAGTGCGGCGCGGCTCAAGGCCAGCGCCGGCATTGCGCCGGCCAAAAAAGGAGATGTCTCCACACAGTTCCGCCGCTCGCAATGGTATCAACAGAACCAAGCGGCCCTCAGGGCCCAAGCCAAGGCCCTTGCGGCCACCAATCCCGGCAAGACGGCGCCGAAGCCAAAGGCCAACGCCAAAACCGCAGGCACCACAGGCACTGATGGCACGGCCGCAGTGCTACAGCTGTTCACCAATCGCGGGCAGGCCAGCAGCAAATCCCCTTCAGCTTCCAAATCGGCAGCGCCCAATGCCAAGAGCACGGCGGCGGCCGCCGCCCGAAGCCGAGCCATGCCAGGCCCGTGGGTCGCCGGCGAGATTTCCCAGGGGCTGGCCAAATACGACGCAATGATCAAGGCCCGCAAGGCGACCCCGAGCACGGTCAATCAGAAACACTGACGCCGTCCGAACCGGAACGACAGGCCGTCAATCAACACTTGCCGATTGCGAGCTAACGCGGCACGCGTTCGCCGAATATCGCGGTTCCAACCCTCACGTGGGTGGCGCCTAGCCGCACCGCGGTCTCGTAATCGCCGCTCATGCCCATGCTGAGGCCTGACAGGCCGCATTCGGCTGCCAGTTTCGCCAGGAGCGCGAAATGCGGGGCCGGCTCCTGGCCGGCCGGCGGAATGCACATGAGGCCCGCAACCTCGATGCCCAGTTCGTTCCGGCAAAGGGCGACGAGATCGGCCACTTCTGCCGGGGCGGCGCCGCCTTTCTGGGGTTCTTCGCCAGTATTGACCTGAATGAAGCAGCGCGGATGGCGACCCTGACGCTTCATCTCCCTGGCCAACGCGCGGGCGAGCTTGATGCGGTCGACCGACTGGATCACATCGAACAGCGCGACGGCTTCGGCAGCCTTGTTGGACTGCAGATGGCCGACGAAGTGGAGTTCCACGCCAGGATGTATCTCGCGCAGCTGGGGCCAGCGTGTTTGAGCTTCCTGGATGCGATTTTCGCCGAATACCCGTTGCCCCGCCGCAAGCGCAGCGACGATCCGCGTTTCCGTCTGGGACTTGCTGACAGCAACCAGCGTCACGCCGGCGGGCTCTCGACCGGCCAACCCGGCGGCATCGGCAATGCGTGCCGCCACCGCTTCCAGGTTGCCGGTAACCTCAAGAATGGCAGGATCGGCACTATCGCCCATGAATGTCTGCCTCGGGTCCCGCGATCAGACCTTGGTGAGCTCGAATTCGGCCTCAACATAGGCGATGAGGGCCTGCACCGACTGGTCGATCGATTGCTCCACAGTGTCTACCACCAGGTCAGCTTCGTTTGGCGGCTCATAAGGCGCTGAAATACCGGTAAAATCAGAAATCTCCCCGGCGCGGGCACGGGCATAGAGACCTTTGGGATCGCGGCTTTCGCAGGCTTCGACGTCGGCCTTGATATGAACCTCGCGAAAGCGCTCTCCGGCGGCCCGGCGGGCGCGTTCCCGGTCGCTGCGATAGGGCGAGATAAAGGCAGTAATGACGATCATGCCGGCATCGGCAAAAAGCGAGGCGACTTCGCCCACCCGGCGTATGTTCTCCGCTCGGTCGTCGGGCGAGAATCCGAGATTGGCATTGAGGCCCTGACGCACGTTGTCGCCATCGAGGACATAAGCCTGATAGCCGCGCTGAAACAACCTCTGCTCAAGTTCGATGGCGAGTGTCGACTTGCCGGCACCGGATAGGCCGGTGAGCCATAACACGCCACCCACATGTCCATTCTGCGCCGTGCGCATATTTTCCGAAACACGGTGCTCGACCGATGTGACGTTGGTCGACTTCACCGTCAGCAGCGGTCGCTGGTCGGGATAGCCGTCCATATCGACGACGCCGCCAGCCACAACGTCATAGCCGTCGAGCAACACGAAGCGCCCGGTTCGCGGATTGTCGCCGTAAGCGTCGAGCGCGAGCATCGCGCGGGAGCGCAGCATGACCTCTCCGACGGCGTCGCGGGCCAGGGTCTCGGCCGCCGACGATGTCAGGTTGCCGGTGTCGATAGCGCGCTCCACACGCTCGATGGTGATAGGTGTCTGCAAAGTCCCCAGTTTCATCGTATAGCGCTTGCCTGCGGCCAACGGCTCATCGCCGAGCCAAAAGAGGCGGCCGCGAAACACGTTCGTTTCCATCGGCGGATGCTCGGTGTGGCTCACCACTTCGCCGCGCTCAACAAATATCTGATCTTCCAGGGTAAATCCTACGGACTGGCCGGCATTGACGCCATAAACGGGCTCGGCGACGTTCCACGATTCGATGCTCTTGACCCGACCGGTCTTATTGGAGGGCGAGAAAAGCACGTCATCGCCGACCCGCAAGCGACCGCTCTCGATGCGCCCAGAAACGATCCGGCGATCATCAAAGCGGTAGACATCTTGCACCGGCATGCGTAGCGGCAGTTCGCGCCGGGTTGCGGTTGCCGGCAGGCGCTCCAAGGCTTCCACCACGTTGGGCCCCGAATACCAGGGCATCGCGGCGGAGCGCGATGCCACGTTGTCGCCGTCACGCGCCGATACCGGGATTACCCTCGCCGGCGTCACCCCGACACTGGCCAGATAGGCGCGATAGTCCCGCTCGATTTCAGCGAAACGCTCGCCGGCATATCCGACGAGGTCCATCTTGTTGACGACAACCACGACCTGGCGAATCCCCAGCAGATGGACGAGATAGCCATGCCGCTTGGATTGCTCGCGGACGCCCTCATCGGCGTCGATCACAAGCATCGCAGCGTCGCTGAGCGCCGCACCGGAAATCATGTTCTTCAGAAACTCCCGATGCCCCGGCGCATCGACGAGCACGAAGCTGCGATTCTCGGTTCGAAAACGGATATGGCTCACATCGATGGTGACGCCCTGATCGCGCTCCGCCTGCAGGGCATCCGTGACGAAAGCCCATTCGAATGGCATGCCGCGCTTGCGGCACATCTCCTCCACCGCCTCTTTTTTACCTTCGGGCAGCGCACCAATCTCATGCAGAAGCCGGCCGACCAGCGTCGATTTTCCGTGGTCGACATGGCCGACGACCGCGACGTAGAGCGAAGCAAGCGCGGCGCGCTCCGCCTTGCGGTCTATTGCGGAACCGGGGTCGGGCAACGAGCCGGAACTGGTGGTTGGAATGTTGGTCAACGAGGCTGTGTCCCTGTGCCGCCGCCGAGGCCCCAAAGGAGCTCGGTCTTCACCGGCGGGTCAATTGCGAACCTGATTTCGACTGCTTGAAACGATCCAATTTGAAGGGGCGGATTGGAGCCGCCGCGACCGTGGGTAGCCGGCGGCAATCCGCCGCATGCCGGTCCGTCCAACCGCGCGCCGCCTAGATAGAGCGCTCGCCGCGCATTTGCAACCCGGCGCGCTGCCTTCACATGCGACCCAGAATGCGATATAGCGTGCCCGGATTTCCCGAACAAGCGTGCTGCGGGCGGGCCCGACCCGTGGCGACGCCATCGGGTGCGGCGGTGCCGGGCAGCACGAAGGAGAAAAACATGAGTGGCAAGCGAAGCGGGCCAGTCCTACGGCTGCTGGCGACGGGCTTTTGCGCAACGGCGATGCTGGCGGCCTGCTCAACCGACAGTCCGATTAGACGTGTCGGTGAATCGCGAGCCGGCAGCGGCGATCTTGAGGTCAAGAGCACGGTCCGGCCCGAAGGGCGCCGCCGCATCTTCACCCGCGAGGGCGCCGGGGCGGGCAAGCGCATTGCCGTCAACGGTTTCTTGTGGCGTGCCGCCCTCGACAGCACATCTTTCATGCCCCTGGTTTCCGCTGATGCTTATGGCGGCGCGATTATCACAGATTGGTACACGCCGCCGGAGACCCCGGCCGAACGTTTCAAACTTACCGTTCTGGTTCAGGGCTCCGAATTGCGGTCCGACGGCGTGAAAGTCACTGTGTTCAAGCAGAAGAAAGGCACCAAGGGCAGCTGGACCGACGCAAAGGTGGCCCAGAACACAGGTATTGAGTTTGAGAACGTGATCCTTGCCCGCGCCCGCGACTTGCGTGAGCAGGCGGCAGCACGCTGAGGTAATCGCGCGGGACCGGACCGGCGACAAAACCACCGGGACAGCGAGAGAGCAATCCACGGAAGCCCATGCGGTCCTTGGGGACCGATCGTCGGACCTTCCACTTCGCGGAACTGGGGATATGTCACGCTATAATTTCCGCGAGGTCGAGACGACCTGGCAGCAGATCTGGAACGATCGCGCGTCGTTCAAGGTCGACGAGGCCTCTGACCGCCCAAAATACTATGTTCTGGAGATGTTCCCCTATCCTTCGGGGCGCATCCACATGGGCCATGTCCGCAACTACACAATGGGCGACGTGGTGGCGCGCTACAAACGCGCGCGAGGCTTCAACGTCATCCATCCCATGGGCTGGGACGCGTTCGGCCTGCCGGCGGAGAACGCGGCCATGGAACGCAAGATCCATCCATCGGAATGGACCTACGAGAACATCGCGACCATGCGCGGCCAGCTCAAATCAATGGGGCTGTCGCTTGATTGGGACCGCGAGATCGCAACGTGCCATCCCGGTTACTACGCGCACCAGCAGCGCATGTTCGTCGACTTCCTGGAGGCCGGGCTCGCCTATCGGGGCGAGTCGATTGTCAATTGGGACCCGGTCGACCAGACCGTGCTCGCCAATGAGCAGGTCATTGACGGCAAGGGCTGGCGTTCGGGAGCGCCGGTGGAGCAGCGCACGCTGTCACAATGGTTCTTCCGCATCACCGCCTACGCCCAGGAGCTGCTCGACGCACTGAACGGTCTTGATCGCTGGCCTGAGAAAGTGCGGATGATGCAGACCAATTGGATCGGCCGCTCCGAAGGCGCGCGGGTCTACTTCGAGATAGCGGGCCGGGACGACCGCCTGGAAGTCTACACCACCCGGCCGGATACGCTGTTCGGCGCCTCGTTCTGCGCGCTTTCGCCCAACCATCCGCTGGCCGGCGAGCTTGCCGCCAAGGATGACGGGCTCTCCGCCTTCATTGAGGAATGTGCCCGGCTCGGCACCAGCGAGGCTGTGATCGAGGCGGCGGAGAAGCAAGGCTACGACACCGGGTTGAAAATCCACCATCCTTTTGTGGAAGGCAAGACGCTGCCCCTCTACGTGGCCAATTTCGTGCTCATGGAGTACGGCGCAGGCGCCATTTTCGGCTGCCCGGCGCATGACCAGCGCGATCTGGACTTTGCCCGCAAATACGGTCTCGACGTGATCCCGGTGGTGTTGCCGCCCGACGGCGACGCCGCGACGTTCACGATTGCCGACCAGGCCTATACCGGCGACGGCAAATCCATCAACTCCGGTTTCATGGATGGGCTTTCGGTCGGCAAGGCCAAGGCCGAGGCGATCGCGCGACTGGAAAAGATGGAAGCCGGCAAAGGTACGGTGGAATTCCGCCTGCGCGATTGGGGCATTTCGAGGCAACGCTACTGGGGTTGCCCGATCCCGGTGATCCATTGCGCGGATTGCGGTGCTGTGCCAGTCCCGAAGGCCGATCTGCCGGTACTGCTGCCCGACGACGTGACGTTCGAGGAGGGCGGGAACGCGCTGGAACGCCACCCGAGTTGGAAGCACACGCCGTGTCCAGCCTGCGGCAAGGATGCGACGCGCGACACCGACACCATGGACACTTTCGTCGACTCGTCGTGGTATTTCGCGCGTTTCTGCAGTCCGCGCGCCGACGAGCCGGTCGACCGGGCGGCGGTCGACTACTGGCTGCCCGTCGACCAGTATATCGGCGGTGTCGAGCACGCCATTCTGCACCTGCTGTATTCGCGCTTCTACGTGCGGGCTATGAAGGCCTGCGGTTATCTCTCGATAGACGAGCCCTTTGCCGGGCTCTTCACCCAGGGCATGGTCTGCCACGAGACCTACCGCGACAATGATGGCGCCTGGCTTTATCCCGACCAAATCGAGAAAACCGGCGAGGATACGGCAGTACAGCTCCAGACCCGTGAACCGGTCACGGTCGGGCGTTCGGAATCAATGAGCAAGTCGAAGCGCAACACAGTCGATCCGGAAGCGATTATCAAATCCTACGGCGCCGATACGGCGCGCTGGTTCATGCTGTCTGACAGCCCGCCGGAACGCGACCTGGAGTGGACCGATGGCGGGGTCGATGGCGCGTGGCGATACCTGAATCGCATCTATCGCCTGATAGGTGAATACAAGGACGCACTGTCTGCGCCGGATTCCAAGGCTCCTGCGGAATTAGACGGCCCTGCGAAAACATTGCGGCGGGCCACCCACAAAGCCATCGCCGGCGTGACCTACGACCTGGAAGACTTCGGATTTAACCGCGCGCTGGCCCGGATCCGCACCCTGACCAACATAATCGCCGACCAGAAAACGGCGCCCGCTGGCGCGGCTGGCGAGCCCGGCATGGCATGGGCGTTACGCGAGGCCCTGGAGGCCACGGTGCAGCTTATGAACCCGATGGTGCCCCACCTCGCCGAGCAGCTTTGGCGCGATTTGGGCCATGAGGCCGTGCTTGCCGATCAACCCTGGCCGAACGCCGATCCAGCACTGCTACAAGAGGATACGGTCACGATCGCGGTCCAGGTGAACGGAAAGCTGCGCGGCACGCTTGATCTTCCGCGCGGGGTGGAGAAGGATGAGGCTGAGAAGGCGGCACTCGCCCTGCCCGCCGTCAGCCGCGCTACCGATGGAAAAACTCTTCGCAAGGTGATCGTTGTGCCAAACAAGGTAATCAATGTTGTCGTCTGATCGGATCTTGCGGCGTCGCGTGTTGGGTCTGCTCGCAGCCGGCCCGGCCTTGGTCGCTCTCACCGGCTGTGGGTATCGGCCGCTTTACGGGACGAGTTCGAAAGGCGCCGCCGCTTCGGGCGAACTTTCGAAGGTTCGGGTCGGCCTGATCGCCAACCGGGCCGGGCAGCGCCTGCGCAACCATCTGCTCGATCGCATGAATCCGCGCGGTGAACCCGGTGTGCCGGCCTACAGCCTTTCGGTCGATCTGGCAGAAGCACGCCAGGATCTGGGCGTGCGCAAAGACGAAACCCGAACACGTGCCAATCTGATCCTGACCGCCGCCTTTCAGCTGCGCGACCTCAAGAACAGCCGAATCATATTTGCCGGCAACGCCCAGCGGGTTTCGAGCTTCAACATCAGCGACGCGGAATTCTCCACCATCAGTGCAGAGAACGCGGCCCGCCGGCGCAGCGTGGAAGGGTTGGCGGACGAGATCACGCAGCGCGTTGCCGTTTTCCTGAACCGCAAACCGACCGCCTGACCACAAACCTTCGGATCCGGACCGGGCGCCATGAAGGTCTCCCCTCGCGATGTCGAGACGTTCCTGCGGCGGCCGCCGGAGGGGCTTCGCGCCGCGCTTTTCCATGGCTCCGACGAGGGTCTGGTGCGCGAACGGGCCCACCGGCTGGCAAGCACGCTGATTGACGATTTGAACGATCCGTTCGGGGTCGTCGATCTGACCGGCCCCGATATCGCTTCCGATCCAGCCAAGCTATCCGATGAGGCCAATGCGCTGTCCTTCGGCGGCGGTCGCCGCCTGGTGCGCCTGCGCGGCGGTGGCGAGGGCGTGACCAACGCGCTGAAACCCTTAATGGATGGACCGACCTGCGAGGCGCTGATCGTGATCGAGGCCGGCAACCTCGCCAAGGCTTCCGGATTGCGGCGGCTCATGGAGCAATCCAAGGCCGCCGCCGCCATCGGATGCTACCCCGACGAGGGGCGCGATCTGGTCGGCGTCATAGAACAAGGCCTTACGGCGCATGGATTGACCGCCGACCGGGACGCAATCGCCTATTTGTCCGCCAATCTTGGCGGCGACCGCATGATCACCCGGAGCGAGCTGGAGAAGCTGGCGCTCCATTGCGCCGATGCGAGCACGGTCAGTTTCGCCGACGCCGTCGCGCTGGTCGGCGATTCGGCCAATCTTGGCCTCGATGACACAGCTCTGGCGACGGCCGACGGCGAACATGCCTCGGTCGACCGAATGGTCGCGCGCTTGCTGCGCGAAGGCACGTCGCCGATCGCCATCCTGCGCGCGGTCGGGCGCCACTTCATGCGCCTGCAGCTCGCAGTCGGGCAGATCGACCGCGGCAAGAGCCCGCGCGATGCCGTCGGCGCATTGCGGCCGCCGGTCTTCTACAAACACACGCAGCGCGTGACCGCACAGCTCAGATGGTGGCGCCGCGAAGCCCTGGCGGCGGCGCTCGACCATCTGCTGGATGCCGAGCTCCGCTGCAAATCGACCGGCACGCCCGACGCCGCAATCGTCAGCCGTACACTGCTCTCGATCGCCAACAGCGCCGCCCGTGGCCGCCGCGCCAACGCCTGATCGCTGTTGCCGACATTGCAAGCCTGGCCCGGAAATCGTTAATATTTCGTTAACGTTAATGGCGCGTTAACCATATCGTCGCGCAAGGTCGCATCCCTGTACGCACTCAAAAGGGGGATATTTCCCTTTAATGCGTAAAGATGTCCTACAGGCTGCCGCGGCTCAGCCGCTGGATCAAATCGTCCAGCTGTTCCAACGTCTTATAGGCGATCACCATGTTTCCGGCCTCGCCCTTGGTATTGATTGCCACGCCAAGGCCGAGCAATCGGCTGAGCTCGTTCTCAAGCGTGATCGTATCGGCGGATTTTCCGATGTCTTTCTTGGTTCCGCCCTTGCCGCCCTTGCCACTTTTACCGACCGTTGCGCGCTCGGCATCGCGCACGGTCAGCCCTTTTGAAACTATGTCGCGCGCCAGGGCTTCGGGGTCTTTCGCATTGACCAGCGTGCGCGCATGGCCGGCCGTCAGCTCACCCCGATCGATCATGTCCTTGACCGCGCGCGGCAGCGACAACAGGCGCAGCATATTTGCGACATGGCTGCGGCTTTTGCCCACGACCTTGGAAAGCGCGTCTTGGGTGTGCTTGAACTCATCCATCAGGCGCCGGTAGCCTTCGGCCTCTTCCATCGGCGTGAGGTCGGAACGCTGGATATTCTCGATGATCGCAATTTCCAGCGAATTCGCGTCATCGAGTTCGCGAATGATAACCGGCACTTCGTGCAACCGCGCGGCCTGGGCGGCCAGCCAGCGGCGCTCTCCGGCGACCAGCTCGTACTTGCCCTCCTCGCCCTCGCGCGGGCGCACCAGGATCGGCATCAATACGCCCTTCTCCCGGATTGAGCGGGTCAGGGCGTCGAGCTCTTCCTTGTCGAAGATGCGGCGCGGCTGGACCCGGCTCGGCTCAATGGCCTCGACGGGCACTGTTCGGGTTGGCCGTGCGGGATCGCCGGTCCCACCTTGCGCCTCGCCTTCACCGCCCAACAAGGCGTTCAGCCCGCGACCAAGGTTCCTGCGTTTGCCTTCGCGGGCGGTGCGGCCGCCCTTTTGCTCGATTTCGTCCATGGCTCCCTTGTCAGGCGGCGACGAGACCTTCGCGCAACGCCTGTTCGCGTTTGAGCACCTCGCTGGCGAGATGCGCATAAGCCTGGGAACCGGCGCAGCTGAGATCGTAGAGCAGCACGGGCTTGCCATGCGACGGTGCCTCCGACACCCGCACGTTGCGCGGGATCACCGTCTGGTAGACTTTTTCGCCGAATACGTCGCGCACGTCCTCCGCGACCATATCGCAAAGATTGTTGCGCCGGTCGAACATGGTAAGGACCACGCCCTGGAGCTCCAGCCTCGGATTGAGGTTTCCGCGCACCCGCTCGATGGTACGTACCAAGTGGCTCATGCCTTCAAGCGCATAATATTCGCATTGCAGCGGAACGATCACGGCATTGGACGCGACCAGCGCGTTGATGGTCAGCAGACCAAGCGCAGGCGGACAGTCGATCAGCACGTAGTCGTAGTCGTCGACCTGGCCCGCAAGCTTGCCGCGCAGCTGGTATTCGCGTCGGTCGAGGCCAACCAGCTCGATCTCCGCCCCGGAGAGATGCACGCTCGTCGGCACGATCCAGAGGCCGGGCACCATCGTTCGGACGGTTGCCTCTTCGATCGTCACATCATCGATCACCACCTCGTAGGAGGTCAACTCCGTCTCGCCGTGGATAAGGCCCAAGCCCGTGGTGGCGTTGGCCTGCGGGTCGAGATCGATAATCAGAACCCTGCGGCCGACCGCAGCCAATGCGGTTCCGAGGTTCACGGCGGTGGTGGTCTTGCCGACGCCGCCTTTCTGATTGGCAATGGAGAGGATACGGGTCTTGTTTCTGGCCTTAGGGTTCGTCGATTGGGCCACCGGTGTCCTCCGTCAATCGCAAGATCGTTCCCCCCGGATCCGATATGCTTGGATAGCGTTCGATTTGCATAGTGATGTTTTTCGTGAGTCCGGTCAAACGTTCAGCGTCGATTTTACCCCTTTGCAGCAGATAAATCGTCGCCTGGCTGGAAATTGGCCCCGACGCCGCTAGGATCGCCGCCACCGTCCCGAATCCACGCGCTGTGACGACCTCGGCCGGCGCATCGAGGCGCACCGCTTCCGCACGTGCATGAACCACCCGCGCCGGTGCGCCGGTGATCCTCACCGCCTCGGAAAGAAACGCGCATTTGCGCCCGTCACTTTCAATGAGGTCGACCTCAGCAGCGCCTAGGATGGCCAGGACCAGTCCCGGAAACCCCGCTCCGCTGCCAATATCGGCGAGACGGCGCGGCGGACCGGCGATCAACGCCGTAAGCTGGGCGGCGTCCAGGAAATGCCGCCGCCACAAATCGTCCAGGCTGGCGCGGGAAACCAGATTGATGCGCCGCTGCCAATGTTTCAGGAGGTCGGCATAGGCCGCGAGTTTATCCGTTGTTTCACGTGAAACACCTGATAACCGGGCAAAGTCTTCAATGGTCAGCGGTCGATCGGGGCTTGAAGGCATATGGGCTCAGGCCGCCCCTGCCGCCAACTCCCGTTCGGCCTTGCGATCTCGTCGGCGGACATGGCCCAGCAGGGCCGTCAGCGCCGCTGGCGTGACCCCTGATATCCGCGCCGCCGCGCCCAATGTGGCCGGCCGCGCCGTCTCCAGCTTCTGGCATGCCTCGGCGGACAGGCTGGCGATGGCGCCGTAGTCCAAATCGGCCGGCAATGCCAGCGCCTCATCTCGCCGATAGGCCCGGATATCGGCAACCTGCCGGCCAAGATAGCCGGCATAGGCGCCTTCGATCGCCACCTGTTCGGCAATGTCCCGGCGCAGCGTCGCCAGCGCCGGCCATAGTGCCGACAACCGGTCCAGCCCGATATCGGGATATCCCAGCAGATCGTGTGCGCTGCGGCGCCGGCCGTCCAGATTGACCGCGAGGCCGGCACGCCGCAATTCGGTGGGCGTCGCCGTGAGATCCCGCACAAGCGTTTGCGCTGCGGCAAGTTCCTTCGCCTTCGCCCGGTAATGGCCGGCTCGCTCGGCCGATACGCAGCCGGCCTCGATCCCCAGCGGCGTTAAACGAATATCGGCATTATCGGCCCGCAGCAGCAGCCGGTACTCGGCGCGCGAAGTGAACATCCGGTAAGGCTCTTGGGTACCGAGGGTGACCAGATCGTCTATCATAACGCCGATATAGGCATCCGCCCGGTCGAGAATAAATGGGGTCGATCCCGTGGTGGCGCGCGCTGCGTTCAGCCCGGCCATAAGTCCCTGAGCCGCCGCCTCCTCATACCCCGTGGTGCCGTTGATCTGGCCCGCCAGATAAAGCCCCTTGAGGGCGCGCGCCTCCAACGACGGGTCGAGCGAGCGGGGATCGACGAAATCATACTCGATTGCATAGCCGGGCCGGCGCATGACCGCGCGCTCCAGCCCGGGAATCGTCGCAATCAGCGCCTTCTGAACCTCTTCCGGCAACGAAGTGGAAATGCCGTTGGGGTAGACCGTGTCGTCATCGAGCCCCTCCGGCTCGAGAAAGATCTGATGACGGTTGCGGTCGGCAAAACGCACCACCTTGTCCTCGATCGAAGGGCAGTATCGGGGGCCCGTACCCTCAATCTGCCCGGAATAAATAGGCGAACGCTCAAGATTGGCCCGGATCAAGGCGTGCGAGGTTTCGGTCGTACCGGTGATATGGCACGGGATCTGGGGCGTAGTGATCCGCGAGGTTAGTACGGAGAAAGGCTGCGGCGGGTCGTCACCGGGTTGAACCTCCAGCCCGGCCCAGTCGATGGTTCGCCCGTCTAGCCGCGGCGGCGTCCCGGTTTTAAGCCGCCCAAGCGGCATTTCGGCCCGAGCCAAGGTCGCCGAAAGCCCCGTGGATGGTGGCTCCACACCATCCGCACCGCGCCGAGCCCGCCCGGCCGGGATGGTCCGCTCGCCCAAATGAATAAGCCCGTTGAGGAAGGTCCCGGTCGTCAACACCACGGTCGGCGCGGAAATACGCTCGCCGGACGCCGTTACCACCCCTTTCACCCTACCTCGCTGGACAATAAGATCCTCAACCGCCGCCGCCTGGATCGTCAGACCTTCGGTATGCTCCAGCAGATCCTGGATGGCCTTGGCGTAAAGGCCGCGGTCGGCCTGGGCTCTTGGACCCCTCACCGCCGGTCCCTTGGAGCGATTGAGCATGCGAAACTGGATGCCGGCACGGTCGATCGCCCGTGCCATCAGGCCGTCAAGCGCATCGATTTCCCGGACCAGATGGCCCTTGGCGAGACCGCCGATGGCGGGATTGCACGACATCTCGCCGATGGTCTCCAGCGAATGGGTCAGCAGCAAGGTTCGCGCGCCGACCCGTGCTGCCGCCGCGGCAGCCTCGCAGCCGGCATGCCCGCCCCCAATCACTATGACATCGTAGTTGCTCATGACCCGCTATTTAGGGCTGGCGACGTGGCCTGTCTACCATGGAGCCCGCAACTCAGCTCCCAGTCATAGCTCGGGTCGAGCCGCCAATGAGGACAATGAAACAAATTGTTTCACGTGAAACATCGCCGCCAAGCTCACTTGCCGATGCAGAAATCTCGAAATATGACATCGAGAATGTCCTCCACATCGACACGTCCTGTAATCCGACCGAGGGCCCGAATTGCCAGCCGGGCATCCTCGGCCGCCAGCTCTGGCAGGTGTGCGGTTCGTGCTCTGCCGAGGGCGCCAACACAATCTTCCAGTGCCTGACGGTGACGCGTGCGGGTCAGCGCAGGCGCATCGCCCCCCGACAACAAGTCGGCAACCGCTCGGGTCAATCGATCGAGCAGAGCCGGAAGCCCCTCGCCGGTCTTTATGGAAATCGCCGCCACATCGTGTCCGGCGATCCCATCCGGGGTCGGAGCGTTGGCCAGATCGATCTTGTTGACCGCGACAATGGCGCGCCCGTCGATCATACGCAGGCTGTCGCGATTGCCGGGATCGGCAATATCAAATACGACGATACGCAGTTCAGCCGTTTCCGCACGGGCGCGGGCCCGGCGGATACCCTCGGCCTCTATTGGATCGGCGTCTTTCGGGTCGAGGCTTCGCAAACCCGCAGTATCGGCGACCACGACCGGCAGGCCGCCCAGATCAAGGTGGACCTCGATCACGTCGCGGGTGGTGCCGGCGCTCTCCGCGACGATCGCAGCCTCCCGCCGGGCCAAAGCGTTCAGTAGGCTCGATTTGCCAACATTGGGTGCGCCGACGATCGCCACACTGATCCCGTCACGCAGGCGTTGGCCACGATGGTCGTCGTCAAGATGAGACGCAATCTCGTCCGCCAGCGTGGTCAGGTCCGGTCTGGCTTTTTCCAGCACAGCTTCGGGCAGGTCTTCATCAGCAAAATCAATTGCCGCCTCCAGGTAGGCGAGCGCACGGACCAAACGCTCTCGCCAACTGCCGTAAAGCCCGGCGAGAGCGCCGTCGGTCTGGCGCAATGCCTGGCGGCGCTGAGCGGCGGTTTCCGCATCGACCAAATCCGCGATCCCCTCCGCGGCGGTCAGATCCAGGCGTCCATTCTCAAAGGCCCTGCGGGTGAACTCTCCAGGTTCGGCCGGCCGCAGACCGTCGAGCCGGCCCAGCGCTTCGAGTACCCCGTCGATCACCGCGCGGCCGCCATGGATGTGGAGCTCCGCCACGTCCTCGCCTGTGGCACTCGCCGGCCCGGGAAACCAGAGCGCAAGGGCGCGATCGAGGGCCTCCCCGCTTTCGGGATCGCTCAACGTGGCTAGTGACGCATGCCGCGGCGCCGGCATGCGACCGGCCAGCGCCTTCAGTCCAGCCGCGGCGCCGGAACCTGAAACGCGAATGACCGCGACGGCGGCGCGTCCAGGGCCGCTGGAGAGGGCGAAAATCGTCTCGCGCTCTTGCATGCTCCCTGATCGGTTGCCGTCAGCCGACATATCGAACCGCGACGCGCGACCAGTATCCGGGCCGCTGCCGTGTCATCGCGGCGGTTTGGTATCGCGGGGCTGAAGCACCAGCCGGCTCACGCGCCCGCCTTCAAGCAGATGGGTCTGGATGATCTCATCGAGATCGGCCTGGCTGGCATAGCTGTACCAGACACCTTCAGGATAGATCACCATGGTCGGCCCCAGCTCGCAGCGGTCGAGACACCCGGCGGCGTTGACGCGGACGTTGGGTACGCGTTTCTGCTTGATCTGGGATTTCATGTAGTCGCGCAGCGCCACAGCGTCCTTAGCAGAGCAACAGCCGCGGGGATGGCCTTCTTCCCGCGTGTTGGTGCAGCAGAATACGTGCCTGTCAAAAAACAGCGGTGGATCGTCGTCGGTGTTCAGCGGTGGAGAACTGGCCATTGGATCATTTTCCTGCAATATGTGAGAGCCCAGGATTGGGGGGAGCGAATGAGTTCCAGCCAAACACGGGCAACCGCGACAAATCGCTGCTGGTATCCGGTCGGCCCCGATAATATGAGGTCGCAGTCGCCGCCGGAAAACCAGAAGCATGATCCAGCGCACCCGGCAGCATCCAACACTTGCCTTACGCGAAGTGGCGCATCACTTCAATACCAACCGCCGCGCCACCGATTGCCGCATTCCGAACCGAGACGACGACAACGAACCGCAGCAACAAACCGGCAGATTCCTGCATGGATTCAACGTCACCCGGCACCGCACCGGCGGCCAACCTGCTTGGCGCTGAATCGAGCCCCTATCTCCTCCAGCACCGCGACAACCCGGTCCATTGGCGGGCCTGGGGCGAGGCTGCCTTCGCCGAGGCGAAAGCGAGCGGCCGCCCGGTGCTGCTCTCGATCGGCTACGCCGCCTGCCACTGGTGCCATGTGATGGCCCATGAGAGCTTCGAGAACGAAGATATCGCGGCGCTGATGAACGACCTATTCGTCAATATCAAGGTCGACCGCGAAGAGCGGCCCGATGTCGACGCCATTTACCAGCATGCGCTTCAGTTGCTGGGCGAGCAAGGTGGATGGCCCCTCACGATGTTTCTGACCCCCGAGGGCGAACCGTTTTGGGGCGGCACATACTTCCCCAGCGAGTCGCGATACGGCCGACCGGGATTTCCCCAAGTGCTGGCGCGGATCGCCGAGATCTTCAAAGACGAACCGGAGAAGGTCACCGCCAACGCCAAGGCGCTCAAGGAGGCGCTCGGCCAGCTCGGCAAAGCCGAAGCGGGTGGGCAGATTTCGATCCCGGTCATCGACAAGGTGGCCGCGGAACTTGTCAAGATGATCGACACCGACAATGGCGGCATCGGCGGTGCTCCGAAATTTCCGCAATCAACGGTCTTGGAGCTCTTGTGGCGGGCCTACAAGCGAACTGGTCAAGAACAGTTCCGCGACGCCGTCACGGTCTCGCTCGACCGCATGTGCCAGGGCGGCATCTACGACCATGTCGGCGGTGGCTTCGCGCGCTATTCCGTCGATGCATTTTGGCTGGTGCCACATTTCGAGAAGATGCTCTACGACAATGCCCTGCTGATCGACGTTCTGACCATGGCCTGGCAGGAGACCGGCTCTCGGCTTTATGCGGACCGGGTGGCGGAGACGGTCGAATGGCTGATGCGCGAGATGGTGGTCGAGGGCGGCGGGTTTGCCGGCTCCCTCGACGCCGACAGCGAGGGCGTGGAGGGCAAGTTCTACGTCTGGACCGAATCCGAGCTCGACGCCGCGCTGGGCGCGGGCTCCGATCAGTTCAAAAAGGCCTACGACGTGCGCCTCGGCGGCAACTGGGAAGGCAATACGATCCTCAACCGCAGCCAACGTCCCGAGCTTGGCGACGATGCCCTGGAGGAGGCGCTCAAAGAAGCGCGGTCGATGCTCCTCAAGGTCCGTGCCGGCCGCATTCGACCGGGCCTCGACGACAAGGTGCTCGCCGATTGGAATGGCTTGATGATCGCCGCGCTGGCCAATGCCGGTATGGCATTCGGGCGCAACGATTGGATCGATGCCGCGACAATGGCTTTTGTGTTCGTGCGTGATCAAATGAGCGTGGACGGGCGTCTTCGCCATAGCTGGCGTGGCGTGGCGGCCCATCCTTCCACCCTCGACGACTACGCCAATATGACCCGTGCCGCACTGGCGCTCTACGAAGCGACGGCAGAACCAGCTTATCTTGAGCAGGCTGAGCACTGGATCGAAGTTGTCGATCGGCATTACCGCGACGAGGATGGCGGCTACTTTTTCTCCGCAGACGATGTCGACGACGTCCTGGTTCGCCAGAAGACCGCCTTCGACAATGCCACGCCGGCCGGCAACGCGGTCCTGACCGGCGTCTTTGCGCGGCTCTTCCACCTGACGGGCAAAGAGGCTTACCGGGACCGGGCCGACGGGCTGATCGCCGCTTTCTCCGGCGCCCTGCAGCGCAACGCGTTCCCGCTCACCACACTTCTAAACAGCGCGGAGCTGTTGCAAGATGCGGTGCAAGTCGTGCTCACCGGCGATCCTGCCGATGCCGCCACGACGGCCATGCGCGAAGCGATCCTGGCCGCGTCGGAGCCCAATCGGATCTTGCTTCAATTGGCCCCCGACATGGAGCTGCCCCTTGGCCACCCCGCCCACGGCAAGACCGCGCCCAAGACAGGCGCCGCCGTCTTTGTTTGCCGGGGTACGACCTGCTCCTTGCCGATCACCGATCCAGCGGCGCTATCGGCGGAGCTTGCGAGCCGAACCGAAACCGCCATCACCCCGTGAACATCGACCTACTATGAGCAACAACACATCATGAGGTCGGCCCCATGAAAGCACCCCATTCGAGCAAGACGGCCTCGCTGACCGTGGACAGCCCGGTCGGCCCGCTGACGCTGAGTGAACGCGATGGCGCGCTGGTGCGGCTCACCTGGGAGATGGGCGAGCCCAAATCTGACGAGACCGCGCTGTTGAATACCGCCGCTGCTCAGCTCTCGGGGTATTTCTTCTGCGAGCTTAAATCCTTCGACCTGCCATTGGCACCGGAGGGCTCGGCTTTTCACCGCGAGGTCTGGCGTCTCATGGCACAAATTCCCTATGGCCGGACCCGCACCTACGGCGACCTTGCCGCGGCAACCGGCGGCGGCGCCCGCGCGGTCGGTACGGCTTGCGGACGCAACCCCATCCCCATCGTGGTGCCCTGTCACCGCGTGGTGGCGGCCAATGGTCGTCTGGGCGGCTTCTCCGGTGGCACCGGCCCGGAAACCAAGCAGGCGCTGCTGGTCCTGGAAAACGCCCTTCCGCCCGCCGCCGCAACCGAATCTGGATTGGCGGCACAGGGCACGTTATTCTGAGCCGCTCGCTCGGGCGGAGCAATCGACAACCGGACATCGGCGATCCAACGCCGCAGTCATCATAAAAGGGGGGACATGCGTCATGGCCGACGTAACAATTACCGCAAAAGACGGCGGCAGCTTTAGTGGCTACCTGGCCACGCCCGCTTCGGGCAAGGGCCCGGGCATTCTGCTCATCCAGGAGATCTTCGGGGTCAACCAGGTGATGCGCGACATCGCCGACGGCCACGCCGCCAATGGATATACGGTGCTGTGCCCCGATCTCTTCTGGCGCCAAGAGCCGGGCATCCAGCTGACCGACCAGAGCGAGGCCGAGTGGGGCCGCGCGTTTGAGCTTTATCAGGGCTTCGACGAAGCCAAAGGCGTCGACGATCTGGAGGCGTCTCTCAAGCACCTGCGCGGCCTCGATGCATGCACCGGCAAGGTCGGCTCGGTCGGCTATTGCCTAGGCGGCAAACTTGCCTATCTCACCGGCGCCCGCACCGATGCGGATTGCAACGTCGGCTACTACGGCGTCGGCATCGAAAATGCGCTGGAAGAAAGTGGTAAAGTAAATAAACCTTTAATGCTGCATATCGCCGAGGTCGATCAGTTCTGCCCGAAAGAGGCGCAATCCAAGATCCACGCTGCCCTTGACGGCCATGCCAGCATCACGATCCATGACTATGCATCGGTCGACCATGCCTTCGCCCGCATCGGAGGCGAGCACTTCGACCAGGCCGCGGCCGACCAGGCGAACGACCGCACGGCGCAGTTCTTCGCCCAGCATCTTGGCGGCTGAGAACTCGCATAACCCCGCGGAACTCAAGTCGTGACCCCAGGTTCAGGCGGCGTCGTGAAAAATCAGGCCGAGCGTATAGCGAGCACCGTGGGTGACGGTGGCAACGCCGTGGCGGATCCGGGCACGCCGGTAACCCCGCCGGCCAACCGTTGGCCAATCCCCTCCCGCAAACAGAATGAGTTCGCCCTGCGTGAGGTTGACCGCCTCGCCCCGCGTTTGCTGCCTTGGCACCGTTTCGGTGAGCAAAAATGCCCCGCCTTTGAAATCCTGTTCCGGCCGGGACAGCAGCACCGTACCCTGCAGCGGAAAGACGACCGGGCCGTAGACGTCCTGGTGCAGACGGTTGAAGCCTCCGGCCTCGTAGCGCAACAGGAGCGGCGTCGGCGCGTTCTGGCCCATGGCGTGGCAGCGCCGCTGAAACCCGACCAAGGTCGCCGGATAACGTTCCTCCCGACCAAGGCGTTCGTTCATTTCGTTGGCTATCTCGGCCAGCGGCGGGTAGAGCGCCTTCCGCATTGTTGCAACTGGTCCCGGCAGCGGCGCCCCGAAATAGCCGTACGAGCCTTGACCGAAATTGTGCCGCGCCATTTCGATGCGCTTGCGGAACGGCGCGGCCTCTGCGTCAAGGGCAATCAGCCCGGCGCAATCAGCAGGCGAAAGAAAACCAGGGACGGTCGCGAAACCGCTCGCCCCAATGGCTGCGGCCGTCGCGATCCAGTCGATCGCTTGCGCGCGCTCGGCGATGTTGCTCTGTTTTGCGTTCATCGGCCCTCCATAGCCTGCCCGGCGGCGCATGCGCCATCCGGTTCTTGCGGTCGAACCCCTCCCCGGCGGGCGCGAACAGCCATCAGGCCTCTCTTTGCCGGCACCTGAATTCCAGTTCCAAATATTTCAAGTTCACAATCGAGGCGGACAATGACCAAAGCTATCAGGATCCACGAGAATGGCGGCCCGGACGTGATGAAATGGGAGGATGTCGACGTCGGCGATCCCGGCGCCGGCGAAATCCGCGTCAAGCACAGCGCGGTCGGGCTCAACTTCATCGACGTCTATCATCGCAACGGGCTCTACAAGCTGCCCTTCCCGAGCGGCATCGGTCTTGAAGCGGCGGGCGTGGTCGAGGCCGCCGGCGCCGGCGTCGACGATCTGAAAGCCGGTGACCGGGTGGCGTACGGCACCGGCCCGTTGGGCGCCTATTCCCAGGAACGGAACATGCCAGCCGGCATGGCGGTCCGCATTCCCGACGGCGTCAGCGACGAGACGGCGGCCGCAATGATGCTCCAGGGCATGACCGTGGAATACCTGCTTTGCCGCACGTTCCCGGTCCAGAAGGGCCAGACCATCCTTTTCCACGCCGCCGCAGGCGGGGTCGGACTGATCGCCTGCCAGTGGGCCAAGGCGATCGGCGCCACGGTCATCGGCACCGTCGGCAACGATGAGAAAGCGGAACTCGCCAAGGCGCATGGCTGCGACCATGCCATCGTCTACACACGGGAAAACTTCGTTGAGCGGGTCAAGGAAATCACGGACGGCGAGGGCGTGCCGGTGGTCTACGATTCGATTGGCAAGGACACCTTCATGGACTCGCTCGATTGCCTGGCGCCGTGCGGCTACATGGTCAACTTCGGCAGCGCCTCAGGCCCGCCCGATCCGGTCGATCTCGGCATATTGGCGCCCAAGGGCTCGCTCTTCGTGACGCGGCCCACCTTGATGACCTATTGCGCCAAGCGCGACGATCTGGTGCTGAGTTCCAGCCGCCTTTTTGAGATGCTGAGTTCCGGCAAGGTCAAGATCGAGATCAACCAGACCTATCCGCTCTCCGAGGCGCCCCAGGCGCACACCGACCTGGAAGGCCGCAAGACCACGGGATCGACGATCTTCACGGTGTAACAGAGAGATCATCGGACCTCGCCATTCGTTGGGTCCAATGTCAGGCGGTACGATGAATGCAGGTCCGCCGGTGCCGCGGCGCCGATTGGCGGCGACGGTATTCCTCATGTGTCGCTTGTCGAAGCATTGATACAAAAACGCCTGATTCCCGGCAGCTTATGCACGTCAATAGACGGAGGTGACCGGAATACCACGCCTAAACATTAACCAGGTAAGCATTTGTTTCCATGGCACTAAATCCGGACATTAAACATGCATTAACCATACATGTTAACGAATTTTCAGACTCTGTGCCGATAAACGGCGCCAACCCGATCAAGTATTCATGGAGTCGAAGAAATCGTTGTTGGTCTTGGCGTCCTTCAGTTTCTCGATCAGGAACTCCATGGCGTCGGTCGTTCCCATCGGCATCAGGATGCGCCGCAATACCCACATCTTGGAGAGGACGCCCTTGTCGACCAGCAGCTCTTCCTTGCGCGTGCCCGAGCGGGTGATGTCGATCGCCGGGAAGGTGCGCTTGTCGGAGAGCTTGCGGTCGAGAATGATCTCGGAGTTGCCGGTGCCCTTGAACTCCTCGAAGATCACCTCGTCCATGCGGCTGCCGGTATCGACCAGCGCCGTGGCGATGATGGTCAACGAGCCGCCCTCCTCGATGTTGCGAGCGGCGCCGAAGAAGCGCTTGGGCCGCTGCAGGGCGTTGGCGTCGACACCGCCGGTCAGCACCTTGCCCGAGGACGGCACGACGGTGTTGTAGGCGCGCGCCAGGCGGGTGATCGAATCGAGCAGGATCACCACGTCGCGCTTGTGTTCGACCAGGCGCTTGGATTTCTCGAGCACCATTTCGGTGACCTGGACGTGGCGCGATGCGGCCTCGTCGAAGGTCGAGGACACGACCTCGCCCTTCACCGAGCGCTGCATATCGGTCACTTCCTCCGGCCGCTCGTCGATCAGCAGGACGATCAGATAGACTTCCGGGTGGTTGGCCGAGATGGCATGCGCGATGTGCTGCAGCATCATGGTCTTGCCGGTGCGCGGCGGCGCCACGATCAGGCCGCGCTGACCCTTGCCTTGGGGCGAGATCAGGTCGATCACCCGCGTCGTCAGATCCTTCTCGGTCGGATCTTCGATTTCGAGGCTGAGCTTTTCCTCGGGATAAAGCGGCGTCAGGTTATCGAAGTTGATGCGGTGGCGCACTTCCGCCGGATCGGCGAAATTCACTTTGTCGACCTTCAGCAGGGCGAAATAGCGTTCACCGTCCTTGGGCGCCCTGATCTCGCCTTCGACCGTGTCGCCGGTGCGCAGGCTGAAGCGGCGGACCTGGCTGGGCGAAACATAGATATCGTCAGGTCCCGGCAAGTAGTTCGCTTCCGCGGAGCGCAGGAAGCCGAATCCATCGGACAGCACCTCCAGGACGCCGTCGCCGAAGATAGGCACCTCGTTGGAGGCCAGCTGCTTGAGGATCGCGAACATCATGTCCTGCTTGCGCAGTGTGCTCGCATTGTCGATCTCGAGCTCCTCGGCATAGGCCAGGAGGTCGGCAGGCGATTTCGCCTTAAGCTCTTGTAAATTCATGGATTTTAGACGTCATTCCGACGATGGTGGGGTGGGGAGTCCGGTCGACCCGAAGAGGGAGCGTACTGGAAGGCCGCGAGCAGCGCCGGCAGAATTGGAACTGCTCGACCGGCTATGTCTCGGGATCGGCGAAAAAGAAAGGACGGACGAGAACCGCTAAACCGGTCTCTTGTCGTTGATTTCGCGAACCATATAAATCGGCTGCCGATAAATCAAGCGTTAACGCCGACGAGATTTTGCAGACGCGGTGTCGTCGTGTCTTCTCAAAACGGCTTGGCCACCACCATCAAAACGATGCCAATCATCAGCACTGCCGGGACTTCGTTCATGATCCGGTAGAAGCGCGCGTCGTGGGTATTGGCGTCGCGCTCGAAGGCTTTTCGCCAAAGCGCGCAGTAATGGTGCAGGACCGTCAGGACCGCAATCAACGTGAGCTTGACCCAAAGCCAGCCCGAGGACCAATCCACCATCGGCGAGCTGATCAACAGCAGGATACCGAATATGTAGGCCGCGATCATCGCCGGGTTGAGGATCGCGCGCAGCAGCCTACGCTCCATGATCTTGAAGGTCTCAGACTTGTCTGAACCCGACTCAGCCTCGGCGTGATAGACGAACAGGCGCGGCAGGTAGAGCATCCCCGCCATCCAGGCAATCACGCTGATGATATGCAGCGCCTTGATCCAGAGGTAAGCGCCGATCAGAAAGTCCATCATGCGCAAAGCCGCCCTTCGCTCATCGTTCCGACTTGAGTGTCACGCTGCCGGCAAGGCACAGCCTTGCCAGCTCGACGGGCAGATACGCGCGCCATTGCCGGACATGCAACCGTTGCCGGCTCTGGATGCCGCATTGACGAGCCGCACCAGCCCACCGATGAATGCCTCGTCGGCATCGACCGTCGGCGCACGAAGATAGAGCGGCACTCCGGCCTCGCGGGCCAATTCAGCGTATTCAACGTCGAGTTCCACGAGTGTTTCGGAGTGCTCCGAGACAAAAGCGACCGGCGCCACCACCAGTGCGGTTCCATCCCGCCCCGCCCGTTTGATCTCGTCGTCCGTCGATGGTCCGATCCATTCAAGCGGTCCGACCCGGCTTTGATAACAGACGATGCAATCGTCCTTCGCCAGACCCAGTTCCTCGCCAAGCCGTTTGGCGACCGCCGCCGCGGTCGTTTCGACTTGCCACTGATAGGGATCGCCGCGCGCGATCACGCGTTTTGGCAGGCCGTGGGCCGACAACAGGACACGTAGCGTTGTCTTGCCGTTTTTGGGCTCGCTTTCGCGGGCCTTGGATATCAGTGGCACGATCCGATTTGCCAATGCGCCCACGAATCCAGACTCGTCGGGAAAGCAGCAGACCGCACTGGTCTCAGCCGAGAGCCCTGAATGAGCGGCAGCGCGATGCCAGTCCGCGAACGACGAGGCCGTGGTCGTGGTCGAATATTGCGGATATAGCGGCAAAAGAACGATGCGATCCGGGCCAAAATCTCGAACAGCATCGGCGACCTCGGCCGCCATCGGATGCCAGTATCGCATGCAAATAAAGACTTTATGGCCGGTCCCCAGCTGCGTCTCGAGCGCTTGCGCCTGGACTTCTGTATTGGCCAAGATCGGCGACCCGCCACCAAGCTCGGCATAGATCGATTGAGCGATCTTCGTCCGTTTGGCCGCAATGCGTCGCGCCAGCAGCCAGCGCAGCGGTCCGGGCAAGCTGAGTATCGCAGGATCGCTGAACAAATTGGTCAGGAACGGCCGCACCGCCTCCAGTCTGTCCGGGCCGCCCAGGTTGAACAGCACCACCGCCGTTTTGGGTTTAGCGCTCACGGACGACGCCCAACAACGCCGCAACATGCTCCGGCGGCGTCATCGGCAGCACCCCATGCCCGAGGTTGAAGACAAATGGACCATCCTTTAGCGCCCCCACGATCGCCCGTACGGCGTTCTCCATCGGCGCCCCTCCTTCGACCAGCAAGATCGGATCGAGGTTCCCCTGGACCGCACAGCGCGTCTGCAGCCGTTTGGCTGTCTCCATTGGCACAGTCGTATCGAGGCCGACCGCATCGACACCGGTCTCGGCTATATAGCGTTCGTAGTTGAATGCAGCACCCCTTGGAAAACCGATCACCGGAATACCCGGCGAAAGGCGCCGAATCTCGCTCACGATCGCCTGTGCCGGCGCGATGCACCATCGCTCGAAACCGTCTTCGGGCAGCACCCCCGACCAGGTATCGAAGAGCTGGACCACTTCGGCGCCGGCTTCGACCTGGGCGACCAGATGTGCCACCGTCGCCGCCACCAATTGCTCGATCAAGGCGGTGAAGGCCGCCTCGTCGCGATAGGCCAGACCCTTGATTTCCCTGAAATCCTTGCTCGATCGGCCCTCGACCATATAGGTCGCCACGGTCCAGGGCGCGCCAGCGAAGCCGATCAGCGCCACTTCATCCGGCAGCTCCGCCTTAACCCTGGCGACTGTCTCATAGACCGGCGCCAGGTGGTTGGTCACTCCGTCAATCTTCAGCGCTGATATCCCCGACGATGTCCGTACGGGGTCCAAGATCGGACCTTCGCCCTCCTCGAACCTAACTGACTGGCCCATCGCATCCGGCACAACGAGGATATCGGAGAACAGGATCGCCGCATCCATGGCGAATCGGCGCACAGGCTGCAACGTCACTTCGGCTGCCTGGACAGGGTCGTAGCAGAGATCGAGAAACGATCCCGCCGCTTTGCGCAGTTCTCGATACTCCGGCAGATAACGTCCTGCCTGGCGCATCAGCCACACTGGCGGTGTCTCCGTCGCAATACCGCTCAGTGCTTTGAGAAGCGGTTTGACTGGGCGCGTGGGCGTATCGTTCAAAGGGTCGGCTCCGTTCTTGTCCTGGGTACTACCTAATAATGTCTTTCCATATAAAAAGAGATAGTTGTAGTAGAGAATCCCTGTGATTCATGGGGAATCCCATGACTCGACGCTTATCCCGAGAACTGTCCCGCGGCACACTAAGAACTGCCTGGATTGTGGATAGGTTGATTGGACCAGTTTCAAAGCCGGTTGCAATGCTTGCTTCGCCGGGCGAATAAAATGGGCCAGAATATTGGGGATCATGTGAACTGAATCAGTCTATGCCCGCACTCAACACCTGTTCGCTTATCCATCCCCATTCTAATTCCAGCTTGAAACCCTCGGCAATAAGGGTGATCAATCGAGAGACTTTGGCGCTGAGGCGTCATTCATGCCCAAATGCGCACGGGGTTATCACGGACTTGTCCCCATGAAGAGCGCCCACATTCACTTGATCTCCGATTCGACCGGCGAGACCGTCAACATCATCGCCCGCGCCTGCATCTTCCAGTTTCAGGGCGTGGACATCGCCGATCATATGTGGCCGATGGTGCGCAACCGAACCCAGTTGGAGACGGCGCTCGACGGGATCATGGAGCAGCCCGGCCTTGTCCTTTACACGCTGCTCGAAGACGAATTGCGCGACCGGCTCGAAGCATTCTGCCAGGAACAGAACCTACCTTGCATGTCGGCGTTGGAACCGTTCATGACGGCGTTCAGCCGTTTCCTGGGTATCCCCAGCACCGACCGCATGGGCGGCCAACATGTACTCGATGCCGACTACTTCGACCGAATCGAGGCGATCAACTACGTGATGACGCACGATGATGGACAAGCCGCCAATGACGCCAGCGATGCCGATGTGGTGCTGGTCGGTGTCTCGCGCACGTCGAAGACGCCGACCTGCTTCTACCTCGCCAATCGCGGCATCAAGGCGGCCAACATTCCGATCGTGCCCGGCGCGCCGCTGCCGCCGGCACTGGAGCAGGACAGCGACATTCTGGTCATTGGACTGACCGAAGATCCGGCCCGTTTGGTGCAGATCCGCCGCAATCGAATGCGCCTGATGAACCAGGCCGATGAAACCGCTTATACCGACCTCGACGAGGTCAAGGCCGAAGTCGCAGCCGCGCGCCGCCTTTTTACCGAGCGCGGCTGGCCGACGATCGACGTGACCCGCCGATCCATTGAGGAAACCGCTGCAGAGATCATGCAGCACATGTTCCAGCGCAAGCGCGAGGCGGCGCAGTGAATGCCCCCGGCCCTAACTCTGGCCCAGAGTCTGGAACCCGCCACTTTGCCGGCCCGCAAGGGGCGTCGACCAAGCTCGTGCTGGCCTCGGCGAGCGCGGTACGGGGCCGCCTGCTGAGCGAGGCTGGGATCGCTTTCGAACAGGTGCCGGCGGCAGTCGATGAGGCGGAGCTGAAAGCCTCCATGCACGCCGAAAGTGCGAGCGTCGCCGATGCCGCCACGGCCCTGGCAGAGTTCAAGGCGACGCGGATTTCCGCGCGCCATCCGCAAGCTCTTGTGATCGGCGCCGACCAGATCCTGGAATGCGGCGGTGCCTGGTTCGACAAACCTGTCGATCGCAGCGCGGCTGCGGCGGCGCTCTCAGCGCTATCCGGCCGCGAGCATCGGTTGGTATCGGCAGCTTGCGCCGTTCGCGGCGGCACGCGTATCTGGCAGGCCTCCGATAGCGCCACCCTTCATATGCGCGAACTCGATGCGGATTTCATCGAACGATATCTCGACGCCGCGGGCCCAACGGTCATGAAATCGGTCGGCGTCTATCAGCTGGAGGGGCTGGGGACGCATCTGTTTTCACGTATCGAGGGGGACTATTTCACGATACTGGGTCTGCCGCTCTTGCCGCTCCTGGCGTTCCTGCGCGAACACGGCGTGGTGCCATGACCGAGATTTCCGGCGGCGCGCGGCTTGCCGGGGTCATGGGCTGGCCCGTCGCACACTCCCTCTCGCCCCGCTTGCACGGTTATTGGCTGACGAAGTATCGGATCGACGGCGCCTACGTGCCAATGCCGGCAAAACCTGAGAACTTCGAGGCCGCGCTCAGAGCCTTGCCGAAGCTTGGCTTCGCCGGCGTGAACGTCACGGTGCCTCACAAGGAGGCTGCCTTCGCTTGCGCCGATACTGCCGATGAATTGGCGCGACGGCTGGGTGCGGCCAACACTTTGATATTCCGCGACGACGGCAGCATCGACGCGCACAACACCGATGGCTATGGCTTCATCGAGAGCCTGCGCGCCCATGAGCGCGGACTTCATATCGATGGCGGCCCCGCCCTGGTTGTCGGTGCGGGAGGTTCGGCACGGGCAGTGGTCGCGGCGTTGATCGGGGCCGGAGTGCCGGAAGTCCGCGTCGCCAACCGCACCAAGGCCCGGGCCGAGGCGCTGCGGGACGATATCGGTGGGCCCATCGTGACGATTGACTGGGGAGAACGTCTTTCGGCCCTGGGCGATGCAGCCCTTGTCGTCAACGCGACCACGCAAGGGCTGCGCGGCCAGCCACCGCTCGACCTGCCTTTGGACAATCTGCCGCCAGAGGCCTTGGTCTGCGACCTCGTCTATGCCCCGCTGGTAACGCCGCTGCTGGCCGAGGCCAAGCGCCGCGGTCATCGCACGGTCGACGGTCTCGGCATGCTGCTCTACCAAGGGCGCCCGGGCTTTACCGCCTGGTTCGGCGTGGAGCCGACCATCGACGAGGCGTTGCGTCGGCATGTGCTGGCCGGCCTGAACCTTTGATCGCCATACGCATGCGCATAGACCAATGTTGATAATCGGCCTAACCGGATCGATCGGCATGGGCAAGTCGACGGCCGGCGTCATGCTGGAGCGGCTTGGAGTACCGCTCTATGACGCAGACGCCGCGGTGCACGGGCTGTTTGCAAAGGATGGGGCTGCGGTGGCGCCAATTGGCGCCGCCTTTGCGGGCGTCGTGCGCGACGGCGCGGTTGACCGCAGCGCACTCGGCGCCGCTGTGTTCGGCGATGCCAAGAAGCTGGCCCGGTTGGAGGCGATCGTTCACCCCTTGGTGCGCCGGGTTCAGCTCGAATTTCTCGGCCGATCGGCGCGGGCCCGGCGACACATGGTGGCGCTCGATATTCCACTGCTGTTCGAGACCCGCGGCGAGCGCTTCTGCGATGCCACCATCTTGGTTTCGGCGCCGTCCTGGATCCAGGCACGACGCGTGCTTGGCCGGCCCGATATGACGCCGGAGAAATTCGCCGGCATCCTGGCCCGGCAGATGCCCGATCACCAGAAGCGCCAGCGCGCCGACTTCATCGTGCGGACCGGCCTGGACAAAGGCCGCACCTTCCGACAGCTTGCCACCATCGTCGCATCGCTCAGCCGGCGTCACGGCCGCCACTGGCCACCCCGGCCGCGTATCCAGCGGCGTTGAATTCAATTGCCGAGCCGGCACGCCGGGCTCAGCCTTCTAGGAAGCCAACATGGCCGCCAAGCGCGAAATCGTTCTCGACACCGAGACCACCGGTCTGGATCCAAATTCCGGCCACCGCATCGTGGAAGTCGGCTGCGTGGAGCTGATCAACCATTTGCCTTCGGGGCAGAATTTCCACCGCTACGTCAATCCCCAACGCGACATGCCCGAGCAGGCCTTCAACGTCCACGGGCTCTCAATCTCGTTCTTGGAGAAACATTCGGTGTTCGCGGAGATCGCAGAGGAGATGGTCGATTTTTTGGGAGATGCGCCGCTGGTCATCCACAATGCGGCTTTCGACATGGGGTTTCTGAACGCCGAGTTGGCGCGTCTTGAGCGCCCGCCGCTGGAGCGCAACCGGGCCATCGATACTATGCTGATCGCGCGTCAGAAATACCCCGGCGCCCAGGCCAGCCTCGACGCGTTGTGCCGCCGTTTTGAGATCGACAACACCGCGCGCACCAAACACGGCGCGCTACTCGATGCGGAATTGCTGGCCGAGGTCTATCTGGAACTCATCGGCGCGCGCGAACCGAGCCTGGCGCTTTCCGTCGAAGACAGCGCTCCCGCATATGAGCGCCCGTCGGTCCGCGAGGTCCGCCCGCCCCGGCCGCACGACGCCAGCGAGGCGGAGGCCGCGGCCCACGCCGGCTTTCTCGAAAAGGTCACCGATCCGATCTGGAAACGCTGACCGGCTCTAGCGCTTTTCCCGCTCTGGTGGGAGTGGGCTGGCGATGCAATCTGATCGGATAATGCTCTAGCTCTGCTCGATCGGCGGAAAGCCCTCGCCGCCGGCTTCCATCTGTTGCTGGTAGAGGCTGACGAAATCGATCGGCTGGATCAGCAGCGGTGGGAACCCACCCTCGCGGATCGCATCGGCGATGATGTTGCGCGTGAACGGGAACAACAGGCGCGGCGCTTCGATGGCGACGATCAGGTCGACCTCCTCTTCGCCGATTTCCTCGCTCAGCGTGAACAGCCCGGCATAGTCGCATTCCACGATGAAGAGGCTCTTGCCGGCTTCCTCGGCGGTGACCTTCATGTAGAGGACAACCTCGTAATCGTTGTCGCCGACCTTTTGTGGTTTGACATTGATCTCGACATTGATGTCAGGCTGATTGCCCATCATCTGGAGCGATTCCGGAGCGTTCGGGCTCTCAAACGAGAGGTCGCGCAGGTATTGGCCCTGTACGATGACCGGCGCTTCGATTTCTTCTAGGACCTGGGCGTCTTCCGGCAAGCCTGCGGGCGCCGGCGGTCCGCCATTGCCTCCGGCAGCGGATTTGGGTGCGCCACCATTGCCGCCGTTGCCGTTGCTCTTGCCCTTCTTCTTGTCCGCCATTTGTGGCACCTCCTGGTATCGCGCGGCGGCCCTTATGTTGTCCGGCGCCGCGTCGCGGCCCGTGGCTATCACGTCTCGTGGGCAGGGACAAGTTCGGCCGGCGGCCGCTCACCGGTCGGATCGTAGCGCACCATCGCGCAGTTGCCGACCGGCAGGCCCGTCAGTGCCTTGATGAAACCCCAATGCGTGATCACCGCGGTCTCACGCCAGCCGCCGTTGCGGACGACGGCATCGCGGAAAAGCACGCCGCGCTCGTGAACCGCCGCCTCGCTCTCTTCATGGTCGCTCCACCAGATGTCGTTGAGATGATCGAAAGCGTGATCGGGCCAACTTTTAACCAATCCGGCGCGCGGCGTACCGAAATCGCAGGAGAACGCGGCGCGTTCGCGCACCAGCGGCTCGATCGTCACTGTGATGCTGTGCGTCTCCAGCACATGCGCGGCGGTCTCCAGGGTTCGCGTGTAAGGGCTGACCAGCAACCGGTCAATCTCGAGCGTCTTCAGCGCGGGACCTAGGGCGCGCGCTTGCTCGCGGCCCATCTCGGTCAATGACGGGTCCTCGATCCCGGGATCCTGGCGTGTGGCGCCGTAAACGACGTTGAACTCCGACTGGCCGTGCCGGATCAGGATCATGCCTGTTTTCCCTTTGGTTTTTTGCTTTTGCCTTTTTCCGATCCGGGCTTGGCGAGCTGCGCCGGCGCCCCATCGCTCTTCTTGGGCCCGTCAGTGACGTCTTCGAACTCGCCGTCAATCACCCCGTCGCGCTGTCCGCTTGGGCCGCCTGGACTGCCGGGCCCGCCTGCTCTCCAGCGAACCGTTCCGCCCGCCGCCAACGCCCGCCAGATCGCCACCCCCAAACCTCGCCGCACGATGGGGATCAGCAACAACAATCCGGCAGCATCGGTGATAAAGCCCGGAAACAGTAGGAATCCGCCGGCAATCAGCAAAAAGACGCCGTCAACCGCCTCGCCCACCGGCAGGCGATTTTCGTCCAGGCTGGCCTGCGCCCGCGCCATCGCGGAGAGGCCCTGCCAGCGCACCAGCGAGATGCCCGCGGCCGCCGTCAGGATCACCAGGCCGACCGTATAAATTGCACCAATACGCCCTCCGACCTCGATCAGCAGGAGCAGTTCGGCGATCGGCAACCCGATCAGTATGAGCAGCAGGATCAGCGGCACGCTTGCGGTTCCATCATCGGAAGCCTATCTAGCTGGTAGGCAGGTCCGAATTGGGCAAGGTTCGGTTTCCACATATTTGGGCCGGGCGAATGCTTGCGCCTTGGACCGGCCAGCGAGTAATCTAGGGGTATTGAGCCCCCTCCTCGTGTCTATCCGAATGCGGCGGCGCTGTACAGCGCAACGGCAGTCAACCGGGTCGGCGCAGAGGATCAGAGCGGCGAACGGCGGTACGGGTCCATGGGCGGATATCTTGACATCCTGATTCTGGCGATGTTGGCCGCCTTCATCATTTTTCGTCTGCGCAGCGTGCTCGGCCGGCGCACCGGCCAGGAACGCCCGCCAACCGACACCTTCTCGCGTTCGTCCGATGCCGAGAAGAAGGCCAACGAAAACGTCGTGAAGTTGCCCGAGCGGGACGAAACCGGCGCACGCGCCAAACCCGCCAAGGCCGAGCCACAGACTCCTTTGGAAAAAGGCATAGCGGCAATCCAGGCCGCCGATGGCACTTTCGATGGCCCGTCCTTTCTGGAGGGCTCCAAGGGCGCTTTCGAAATGATCGTCACTAGTTTCGCGATGGGCGACCTCGGCAAGGTCAAGGCATTCCTGGCCAAGGACGTTTACGACAACTTCGCCGATGCGGTGGAGGAGCGGCTCAAGGCCAAGGAGACCTTGGAGACAACGGTCGTCGGCTTCAAAACCGCCTCGATCGTCGAGGCCCGTCTGGAGGCCCGCATCGCCCTCGTGACAGTCAAGTTCGTCAGCGAACAAATCAATGCCAGCCGAGATCGCAACGGCGAGGTCATCGACGGCGACCCGGAAAAGCCGATCGACGTGACCGACATTTGGACCTTTACCCGCGATACCAAATCCCGCGATCCCAACTGGGCCCTTGCCGAAACCAGCAGCCCCAACTAGGTCTTAGCCGATTTTCGCCTGGCCCGCCCGCCACTCCTCCCGACCGCCCAAGAGCCAACGATCCCGTGGGCTTGAGCCGCAAAGCGGACCAGGTGAAGGGGAAGCAGGCTGGTGGCGCGTCAACCAATATCGAGATCGATTGAGAAACAGCCCGCCTAATCGGATCAGGCGTCCGGTTTTGACCGTCGCTTGCTTGTCTGCGGCCCTGTTGCTTGCAGCCTGCTCGCAGACACGGCCGCCCGTCGTATCCGGAACCGGAACTCAGCCCCGCGCAAAACTCGCGCTCAAGCGCGTGAACTTCAGCGATCTGCCCGGTTGGGCTGGCGACCGCCACGATCGCGCCCTGGTCGCCTTCCGGCGCAGTTGCCGTAAACTGGTCGTGGGCTGGCGCCGGCCCTGCAGCGCGCTGGCGGCCGAACCGCAGGGCGATCGTGCCTCTGCCCGCCGCTTCTTCGAGCGCTATTTCACGCCCCACGAAGTCACCAATCAAGGCGGCACCGGCTTTCTGACCGGCTATTTCGAGCCCATTCTTGAGGGCGCGCGCCGTCGCGGCGGCCGCTATCAGACCCCGCTCCACGCCCGGCCGCGCGACCTCGCGACACGCAAGCCCTATTTCTCGCGCGCGGAAATCTTGTCGCCGCCGCTTCGCACCCGGCTTCCTGCGCTGGCCTGGCTGGCCGACCCCGTCGCCGCCTTCACGTTGCACATCCAGGGCTCCGGGCGGATCCGGCTGGCGGAGGGTGGCACCATGCGGGTCGGCGTCGCAGGAACAAACGGCCGAAAATACGTCTCAATCGGGCGGATCATGCTGCGCGAGGGGTTGCTGCGGCGCGACCAGGCCTCAATGCAAGGCATCCAGGCCTGGCTGCGCGCGCATCCCAAGCGCGGCAAGGCGCTGATGAACCGGAACCCGCGTTACATATTCTTCCGCCATAACCGGGGCGAGGGGCCGATCGGCACCCAAGGCGTACCGCTGACGCCAAGACGCAGCCTGGCGATCGACAAGCGTTATATCCCGCTTGGCATGCCGGTCTGGCTGAGCTCAACCTGGCCGGACGGCAATCGCGCGATGCGGCGCCTGGTGATCGCCCAGGATACGGGCTCCGCCATTCGAGGTGCTGTGCGCGGCGACCTCTTCATGGGAGCGGGGCCGGCGGCGCTCGCGGTGGCCGGTCGGATGCGCCAGGCAGCGCGCTTCTACGTGTTGCTGCCGCGCGGCACCGTGATCGGCCAGGCCGAGATCGAATAAAGACGGCCGGAGAGCGACCCAAGCACCGGCGCGGTCTTGCTTTCCGCTTCGTTCCCCATCATTCTGATCTACGGGCTCGGCGGCGCGCCGGTCCTCAAAATTCGCCCGCAGTCAAGGTGCCCGTGACGGATGTCGCAGCAAGAGCACACGGTAGGGCTGTTCGTCACCTGCCTCGTCGATTTGTTCCGCCCGAATGTGGCCTTCGCCGCAGTTAAATTGCTTGAGACCACCGGCTGGGACACTATCGTGCCGCGTTCGCAGACTTGCTGCGGCCAGCCGGCCTTCAATTCCGGCGACCGCCGCGGCACGCGCCGCATCGCCAAGCGGGTCATTCGTGCCTTTCGCAAATTCGATCATGTGGTCGTACCCTCGGGCTCTTGTGCCGCGATGATCCGTATCCACTATCCCGAGCTGTTCAAGAAAGACCGGCGCTGGCGGGAGCGGGCGGAGGATCTTGCCGCCCGGACTTTCGAATACGTCACGTTCCTCGACGAGGTGGTCGGCGTGCGCCAACTGGCGACGCGCTATGAGGGCGTGTGTACCTACCATGACAGCTGCTCCAGCCTACGCGAGCTGCGCATCAAGGAAACACCACGCACCCTGCTCAGCCGCATGGGCGGGGTGACCCTGAAGGAGTTGAAGGAGGCCGAGACCTGTTGTGGATTCGGCGGCGCCTTCTGTGTCAAATACCCGGAGATCTCCGACCAGATGGTGCGTGACAAAGTCGCCGATGTGAAAGCCAGCGGCGCCGACACCCTCGTCTCCGCCGATCTTGGTTGTTTGCTCAACATCGCCGGCAAGCTCCGTCGGGAGGGCGACGAAACCCGCATATTTCACATTGCGGAAGTACTGGCCGGGATGGCCGAGGGCTCGGGCATCGGCGGCGAGCCCGATCAGGAGGAGCCAGCCGCACCGCTGCCCAAACTCGCGCGTTTCGGCGCTTTGAAGGGCTGAGATGGAGCCCACCTCGGATCGTTTCAAAGAAAATATCGCCGGCGCATTGGCGGATAGCGAGCTGCAACGCGCGTTGTTGCGGATGCGCACGGGCTTCGTCGACCGCCGCCTCGCCGCGGCCGAGAGGCTGCCCGAATTCGAGACGCTGCGCGACGAGGCCCGGGCGATCAAGGACCACACCCTGGAGAACCTCGACTTCTATCTCGAACGCTTTGAGGAGAACGTAGCGAAGGCGGGTGCGGCGGTGCATTGGTGCCGGACCGCGGAGGAGGCGCGTGAGGCGATCCTCAACATCTGCCGCCTGGTCGGGGCCAAAACGGTCACCAAGGGCAAGTCGATGATCGGCGAGGAGATCGCGATCAACGAATTCCTTGAGGCCAACGGCATGACGCCGGTGGAAACCGATCTCGGCGAATACATCATCCAGCTTCGCGACGAGCCGCCGAGCCATCTGATTGCCCCGGCGATCCATGTCTCGCGCGACCAGGTCGAGGCGGCGTTTCGCGATCATCACCGCGAGTTGCCCCCTGAGCGCGACCTCAGCGAGCCATCTATGCTGCTCGCCGAGGCGCGAGCCATGCTGCGCGAGAGCTTTCTTTCCGCGGATGTCGGGATAACGGGGGCCAATTTCCTCGTCGCCGAAACCGGCTCGGTCGTCCTTGTCACCAACGAAGGCAATGGCGATCTGACGCAAACGCTGCCGCGCGTCCATGTCGTGCTGGCCAGCTTGGAAAAGGTTGTTCCGACGCTGGAGGATGCCAGCACCATCCTGCGCGTTTTGGCGCGCTCGGCGACCGGTCAGGAAATGTCGGTCTATACGAGCTTTGCAACCGGCGCGAAGCGACCCGACGATCTCGACGGGCCGGAACAGATGCACATCGTGCTGCTCGACAACGGCCGCACGAACCTGCTTGGCACCGAGTTCGAGGAGGTGCTGCGCTGCATTCGCTGCGGGGCCTGCTTGAACCATTGTCCGGTTTACGGGGCCATCGGCGGGCACGCCTATGGCTGGGTCTATTCGGGCCCGATCGGCAAAGTTCTGACACCTGCATTGTTGGGCCACAAGGCGGCACGCGATCTGCCCAATGCCTCGACGTTCTGCGGCCGGTGCGAGGAAGTCTGTCCGATGCGCATTCCGCTGCCCAAGCTGATGCGGGCTTGGCGCGAGCGCGAGTTCCGCCAAGGCATGGGGCCGGCCCGCACGCAATGGGCGGTGCGGCTCTGGGGGCTCGCGGCCAGCTGGCCATGGGCATACCATTTGGGCAACCGTTG